>Ga0114951_10000179_pt1 | contig 92212 bp, 79 predicted proteins | sample AM7aDNAmetaG_FD_88677 | JGI IMG/M metagenome (GOLD analysis project Ga0114951, IMG submission 88677) | Freshwater microbial communities from Finland to study Microbial Dark Matter (Phase II) - AM7a DNA metaG | ecosystem: Environmental > Aquatic > Freshwater > Lake | place: Finland: Lake Alinen...
CCGGCGCGCCGGAAACGGTCTCGAGCTCCTTCACCCACGCGGCCGGATTGTGCGGCAGGGTGGCGGTCAGGAAGAAGAACGGCATCACGGCGGAGCAGTACGGCGTCGGCTGCTCAGTCTGGTAGTTCGCGTTGAGGATGTGGGTGATGCGCCCCTTCTGCCGCAGGAAGCGGTCGATCATCCCCGGCTTGTTCTCCGCCAGGATCCGTTCGGAGACGGAGCGGATCGTCCCGTCCTCCAATCGCTCGCAGCCGTAGAGGTCCCGCAGCGCGTAGAGGACCGCCATGGAGTATCCCGTGTGCCGGATGCGCTCAAAGAACGGCTTGAACTTCTTCCAGCGGAGGTCGAGCGGGCGCGCCGTGTCCATCACCTCCGCGAGCGTGGCCTCGGACATTCCGGCGCTGCGCAGATCGGCGTTGGCGTACTGGTGAAAGAGCCAGATCGCGTCCGGTTTCTTCTTGAGCCGGACCTCCTCCAGGCGCAGGTGCTCGTGCGCGTCGACGGCGGGGAGGTGGGTGACATAGTCGAGAAATTCCTTATTCACGAGAGGACAACTCCTTCCCGAAGGATGGCCGCGCGCTGGACGCCGCTTCACCGTATCATATTCGCCGCGGAGGTAAAAGCAAGCGAAGAAACCGCCGAAGCCTCCCCTTGGTTGGGCGGCGATGCTTTGCGTCCGTCTTGACAATCCGCGCGGCGATTGCTCCACTACAGCGGTCGCAGCCGGAGGAACGCCCTCGGGAAAGGTGCAGAGATGAAACTCGGCAGCCTGCCATGGTCATGCGTCGGGGGGGCCGGAACACAAGCGAATGCGGGTCGTCGACTGGCTGGCGATGGCGGCGGAGCGCGGCCTGAGTCCCGGAGTGCGGGATATTTTCTCCTTTCAGAAAAAGAAGGATGCAGCGCTATGAAGATCGGCATTGTGGACCTGGACACCTCCCATCCGGAATCATGGATCCCAATCGAGCGCGCCATGGGGCACGAGGTGGTGGGGCTGTGGGACGGCGGCTCGGTGCATCCGCGCGGCTACGCGGAGAAGTTCGCCGCCACGAATTCGGTCCCTCGCGTGTTCTCCTCCCTTCGCGAAATGGTCCCGGAGGTGGACTGCGCGATCATTCACGGCTGCGATTGGGATACGCACGTGGAGAAGGCGCGTCCCTTCCTGGAGGCGGGAAAGGCCGTGCTGATCGATAAGCCGATAGCGGGGAACCTGCGCGACCTGCGCCGGTTTGTGGAATGGGGAAAGCAGGGCAAACGGATCGCCGGCGGATCGGGACTGCGCTACTGCGCCGAGGCGCGCGCCTGGCTCGCGAAGAACGTTGCCGAACGCGGCCGGCCTCATACGGTCCTGAGCGGGTGCGCGGTGGACGAGTTCAATTACGGGATTCACGCCTATGCGCTGCTCAGCGGCATCATGGGGCCCGGCATCGTCAGCGCGCGGCACCTCGGGAAAGGGGTTCAGCGGCGCATCCAGGTGAATTGGGCCGATGGCCGCATGGGATTGATCGTCATCGGAGCGCAGGGCGCCTGGCTGCCGTTCTATGCTTCCATCGTCAGCGAGAAGAGCTCGCACCAGTTTGTCGTGGACACGAGCATCCTCTACCGCGGACTGCTCGAATCGGTGCTGCCTTATCTTGCGAAGCAGACCGATACGCCCCCCGTCCCCCTGCATGAACTGATCGAGCCCGAATTGGCGGCGCTCGCCGCGCGCCAGTCCTGGCTCAACGGCGACAGGATGGTGTCCCTGGATGAATTGAGCGAGAACCTCCCGGGATATGACGGCCCAGCCTTTGCCGCAGAATATAAAAAGGCCAAGTACCCTCCGCAGTGAGGGTTGCGACAAACCGTCTGCCATGAAATCCCGCCGGAGGGGGTCATTAACCCTCGGTGTCGGGTTCCCTTGACACCTCCTGCGAATCATCCTATGCTTGGGTTTTCGTCGCACGTTTTAGAACGGCCCCGCGTGAGTCATGCCGATACTCGAAACAGATAAGCTGACGCGCTGCTTCGGCGCGCTGAGAGCGGTGGATGCGCTGACGCTGTCGGTGGAGGCGGGCGAGGTGTTCGGCCTGCTCGGTCCCAACGGCGCGGGGAAGACCACGCTCATCAAGATGCTCACCACGCTGCTGCCCCCCACCTCGGGGAGGGCGGTTGTGGGCGGGTTCGACGTGGTGCGCCGCGCGGCGCAGGTGCGCCGGATCATCGGCTACGTGCCGCAGATGCTCTCCGCCGACGGGACGCTGACGGGATACGAGAACCTGCTCATCTTCGCCAAGCTGTACGACCTGCCGCGCGCCGGCCGCGTGGCGCGAGTCCGCGAGGCGCTCGGCATGATGGGCCTGACCGAGGCGGCCGACAAGATGGTGCACACCTACTCCGCCGGGATGATCCGCCGCCTGGAGATCGCGCAGTCCATGATCCACGAACCGCGCGTGCTCTTCCTGGACGAGCCGACCATCGGCCTGGACCCGCTGGCGCGCCAGGCGGTCTGGGACCGCATCGCCCACCTGAAGACGCAGTTCGGCACGACGATTCTGCTGACGACGCATTACATGGATGAGGCGGAGAGCCTCTGCGGGCGCGTGGCGATCATGCACCAGGGGAGCGTCCGCGTGGTCGGCTCGCCGGAGGAGATGAAGTCCTCCCTCGGCGCCAACGGCGGGACGATGGAGGAGGTGTTCGCGCACTACGCCGGCGCCGGAGCGGAGACGAAGCTCGAATCGGGAACGAGCTATCGCGAGACCTCCAGGACCCGGCGCACCGCGCGGAGGCTGGGGTGATCCGGATGCTCCGCGCAGTGGACGTATGTGGCGCGGACTATCCAGTCCGCGTCCCGCGCCGCAAGCGCGGGAGAGTAGCCGGAAGGAACTCACAATGATCGCGGGTTTGACCCCTTCGGCTTCGCTCAGGGCAAGTAACCCACGCTGCTTTGGCAACCACGCAGCCACGGGCTTCAGCTCGCGCGCAAGTGGGCGGGCTGAAGCCCGCCCCTGCACGGTTTGCTCAGTAAGGTCGTCAAGATGGACACAAGCACCGCCGCGCCGGAGGTTGGCCTGCACCCGCTGAAGGCGATCCTCCGGTTTGCGAATAAGACCTGCATCATCGCCGAGTTGGAGGCGCGCAAGCTGCGCCACGACCCGACGGAGCTGATCACGCGCGCGCTGCAGCCGACGCTCTGGCTGCTCGTGTTTGGGCAGGTGTTCACCCGGCTGAAGGCGATTCCCACCGGCGACATGCGCTACCTGGATTTCATGGCGCCGGGGATCCTGGCGCAAAGCGTGCTGTTCATCGCCATCTTCTATGGCATCACGATCATCTGGGAGCGCGACCTGGGGATCGTGCACAAGTTCCTCGCCTCGCCGACGCCGCGCGCGGCGCTGGTGCTGGGCAAGGCGCTCTCGGCGGGGGTGCGGGGGTTGTCGCAGGCGGTGATCATCTACCTGCTGGCCTGGCTGCTGGGGGTGAAGATCAACTGGAGCCCGTTCGCGCTGGCGGGGGTGGTGGCGGCGGTGATCCTCGGCGCGGCGCTTTTCTCCACCTTCTCGCTGATCATCGCCTGCCTGGTGAAGACGCGCGAGCGCTTCATGGGGATCGGGCAACTGATGACGATGCCCCTCTTCTTCGCGAGCAACGCCATCTACCCGATCGAGATCATGCCGGGATGGCTGCAGCTGATCGCGCGCGTCAACCCGCTGACGTATGAGGTCGAGGCGCTGCGTTCGCTGATGATCGCCGGCGCGGCGGGCACGCCGGCGAGTGTGACGCTCGACCTGACGGTGCTTGCCGGGGCGACGGCGTTGCTGGTGGCCGTGGCGGCGAAGCTCTATCCGACGGTGGTGCGATAAGCAGCGTCGGCGGGCTGAAGCCCGCTCTACACGCGACGTGCAAGAAAACCGTGCAGCGCGGGTTACTTGCCCTGAGCTAGTCGAGGGGATAGTCCGCGCTACACAAGCCGCGCGAGAGAACATGTAGCGCGGGTTATCAAACCCGCGATTATGGTTCGTTCCTTCCGGTTCCCGCTCGACGAACATCGACGGCCAGGGCGCAGCATGCTGCGCCCCTACAAGTCAACGGCTCCCCGCCTTTCTCCTCACTTCAGCGCCCGGTGGCTGTCGATGAGCGGGAGCGTTTCGCCGAAGACGTAGCTCTTGCCCATCGTCAGGAAATCGTGCGGGAAGCCGAGCTCGATCTTGCTGAGGGCGTCGAGCCGAGCGAGTTGGTCGGCGCTGAGTTGCACGCAGAGGCAGCCGAGGTTGTCTTTGAGTTGCAGGACGTTGCGCGCGCCGACGATGGGGATGAGGATGCCGCGCGGCTGCTGGCGCATCCAGGCCAGGGCCACCTGCGCGGCGGTGCAGCCGGCCTCTTTGGCGACGGCGGCGACTTCCTGCGCGATGCGCAGGTTGCGCTCGGTCTTGAACCGGTCGCCCCAGGGGCTCTGCGCCAGACGCGCGCCGGCCGGGCGGTCCGCGGCAGCTTTGTACTTGCCCGTGAGCAGCCCGCCTCCCAGCGGCGACCAGGGGGTGACCGCGAGGTCCAGCGCCTGCGCCATGGGGAGCAGGTCGCGCTCGGGGGTGCGCTCGACGAGACTGTATTGAATCTGCAGCGCGACGAACGGGCTCCACCCCTTCAGGTCGGCCATGGTGTTGGCCTGCGAGACGATCCAGGCCGGCGCGTCGCTGATGCCGACGTAGAACACCTTCCCCGCGCGCACGGCGTCATCCAGCGCGCGCATCACCTCGTCCACGGGGGTCATGAAGTCCCACGCGTGGAGCCAGTAGAGGTCGATGTACTCGGTCTGCAGCCGCTTGAGGCTTCCTTCCAGCGCCTGCATCATGCACTTGCGCTGATTGCCGCCGCCGTTGGGGTCCTTGGGGCGCTCGTTCATGGTGAACTTCGTCGCCAGGACGAAGCGCTCGCGCTCGGTGGCGATGAACTGCCCGAGGTATTTTTCGCTGGTCCCCTCGGTATAGCGGTTGGCCGTATCCAGGAAATTGCCCCCCGCCTCGGCGAACGCGGTGAAGACGCGCGCCGATTCCTCCTTCGTCGAGCCCCAGCCCCATTCCTCGCCGAACGTCATCGTCCCCAGGCAGATTTCCGACACCCGCAGCCCGCTTCTTCCCAGCAGTTTGTAGCGCATGACTTCCCCTTCCCAGTTCGATTGGAACCATTTGAAACCCCATTGCTCTGTTGAAACCATCGTGACAGCGCGTCATTCTCCCCGTGGTCGTGGTGGGGACACAAAACTTTCCTTTGGAAAGTATTGTGTCCCCACCGGCCCGGCCTGCCAACCGGGATGATTTCCACAGAGCAAAACCTCATTCGATGATAGGAGCAAGAGGCGGGGCAAACAAGAGGGGGCGGACGGATGATTTGCGACAGCAATAAAGTGCCGTCATTGCGAAGGAGGCGCGCCACGCGGGTTGAGCGGTCAGTCCGGCCATCGCGCCGACTGCGGCAATCTTCCGATTTCCCACCCCCTCTGCGCGGAGGGACAACCTTGCCTTCGTACGGGTTGAAAAGCAGGAAGATCGCCACTTTCGCGCCGACAACCTTCCGCATGCCAACACGTTTCTTCGCGGCGCTCACCCTTCGATGAACTCAGGGCCATGAGCAACGTCGAATGGCTCGCGATGACTACTTATTCGATGCTGCGCCACTGCAAGAAAAAAAGCCGCCCGCCGGCGATGAGGCCGACGGGCGGCGGGTGCGTTCCACGTCGCTGAACGAACGAATTACTGGATGAAACCCATCGTCACCAGCACCGCTTCCTGCCGCGGGGTGAGCCCCTGGAGCAGGTCGGCGCGAGCCTTGGCCAATTCCGCAGGCAGCTTGGCGCGCGCATCGCGCACCGCCTTCAGCTTGGCCGCGATCTCGTCGGGAGTGGCATCCTTGTTGTCCAGGGTCGTCTGCAAATCCTGCATGGCCTTGCCCACGTCGGTCTGCGCCGCGGCGCCCGGCCCGCGTCCACCCGGGCCGCCCTGGCCGGCCTGAGCACCCTGACCGCCCTGGCCTCCCTGAGCACCCGGAGCCCCCTGCCCACCCTGCCCACCCTGCCCGCCCTGACCACCTTGACCGCCGGGGCCACCGCGTCCGGGGCGACCCATGAAGCCGCCGCCCATACCGCCGCCACCGGTGGCCATGTCCGACTCACGCTGAAGCATCTGCACCTTCTGAATTTTCGCGTCCAGCGCCAGCCACTCGATGTCGGTCATTTGCAGCGCTTCCTTCATCCGCTCATCGCGTTGCTGCTGCATCTGCTCGAACGTCATGCGCTGCCCCCCCTGCCCACCTTGTCCGCCGGGGGCCTGACCGGCTGCGTTCGGAGCCGCGGCGTTGTTGCCCTGGGCGGTATTATGCTGCCCGGCGGCTCCGCCACGGTTGTGTCCGCCCGTCGCGGGCTGATCACCGGCAGCCTGCGCGCCGGCCATGCCGGCCAATGCCATTGAGCCTACGACCAACGCCGTCCAAATCATGTTCCGCGTACGCATAACTGCACTCCTTCCAAAGAATTGCGCCTAGGTGAAGTTCCTACTCCTGGGGTCCTGCGTGAGGCGGGCCGCCGGGAGGCGGCGCGCCCTCCCCCCCGGGACCGCCGGGACGTCCGCGCGGCCCATGCGGCCCTGCGCGTTGCTTCAACAACTCGTCGTACTTCGCTCTCTGCTGAGGGGTCAGAATCTCCCGCGTGCGCTTCACCGCCTCCTCGACCGCACTCCGGTGCTCGGTCTCCAGGGCGGCGATCTTGTCCGAGAACGCCTTCATCACCTCCTCATATTTTGTCTTCTGGTTCTCGTCCAGCAGGGCGGCCACAGCGGCGTCGCGTTCCTTCTGCAACTCCTCACGCCGCCCGCGATCCGGCCCGGGGCCGCGCATCACGCCGGACCATATCTGCCGCATCTGCTCGCGCTGCGCTTCGGTGAGCCTGAGCTGCTCTTCGAGGGAGGGCGGGCGCGGCGGCGGACCGAAGGCGCAACGCAGCGCGACGCCCGCGGCGACTCCGGCCAGAAGCGCCGCGCAGAAGCAGGCGATGAGGATCAGTTTGCTCTTACTCATTAGTCGTCTCCAGGGCCAATCCTTCCACCATCCACTGCGTCAGTTGCTGCGCATCATTCGTAACGCTATCGACGCTCAGCGTCACGGCGGCTTTCTGCCAGGGCGCTTCCGTTGTGGCGGAAGAACCGCTCAAGCCGCCTCCCTGCCACAGCCAGCCGCCGCAGGCGACGGTGATTACCGCGGCGGCGGCGATGAGCATTTCCGCCAGCTTCAGCACGCCGCGCTCGCGCGCTGAAACGGCTTTCTCACGCAGCCGCTCGACCAGCCCAGCGGGCATATCTGGGGCTTGCGCCGTTGTCAGAAGATACGACATGGCAGAGAGTTGCGCGAGTTCCGATTTGCAGTCCGCGCAGCCGGCCAGATGCGCCTCGAAGGCGAGGCGATCCGGCGCGGTCAGTTCGTTGTCGCGGTAGGCGTCTGCCTGCCGCAGCCGATCACAAGTTCCCATAGGTGAGCCTCCAAGCCGTCCTTGCCGTGAGCGCATCCCACGTGGCGCGGGAAGCGCATGCCGTTGCAGGGGCAAGGCATGCCTTGCCCCCGCGGACGCGTGCGGCACAACGGACGTTCGCTGCCGATCTCTTCACGGCAGGTACTCCTTGAGCAGTTCTTTCAACTCCTGCCGCGCCCGGAAGAGGCGCGATTCGACCGTCCCGCGCGGGACACCGAGCGTCCCGGCGATCTCTTCGTAGGACAGGCCCTGCATCTCGCGCAGGACGATCACCTCGCGATGGTCGGCGGAGAGTTGTTGCAGCGTCTCGAAGATATCCATCTTCATTCCGCCGTCCGACCCGCGCGGCGCGGCCATCACGTCCGAACGCCCGCCGGCCGGGTTCTCCTGCATCGCATCGAGCGACGCCGTCTTGTGGCGCGCGCGGCTGCGGTGACAGCGCGCCGCCTGCCGCACAAGAATGCCGCTCAGCCAGGTCTTCAGCGACGCGCGCTCCTTGAATCCGCTCAGGCCGCGAAATGCGCCGGAGAAGGTCTCCTGCAGCACGTCCTCCGCATCGGCCGCGTTCCCCACCAGGGAGTACGCGAACCGATAAAGTGACGCGCTGTACAGTTCCACAATCTCGTGGCATGCGGCCTCATCTCCACGCCGCGCTCTGCGCACCAACTCCGCGTCGCCGGGCTGCAAGCGTTGTATCTCCCATCGGGGCTCTTCCACTGGTCGCTTCACATGAATAGTTCCGGGAACCGGGCGATTTCTTCCGTGGGATGCAAATTTCCTGCAAAATCGGGCCGAAATCATCATACCACAGGGGGCCGGGGAAGAAAGTCGAAGCCCGAATGACGAGGCAGCCGCCGAGGTCGGCGCGACACACGCTGCGCGGAAAAACGTGTAGCGCGGGTTATCAAACCCGCGGTCGTCATTCGTCTCTTCCGACTTCGAGCACGTACGTTATCAAACCGGCGGTGGCGTGCATTGGCTCCGCATGAGAACGGCTCGCGGGCAGGACGCCCGCGACGCGGACTTGATAGTCCGCGCCACACACGCTGCGCGGAAAAACGTGTAGCGCGGGTTATCAAATCCGCGGTCATCGTTCGTTTCTTCCGTTTTCAAAAAAGACGTACGCTATCAACCCCGCGGTCGCAAGCTCAGAACTCCGCCGCGTATTTCTGCGGACGCTCTTCCCACACGATGCGCCGGAGGGTGAAATCGCGGATGGCGTACATGCTCTGGAACGCTTCGACGCCCACGCGGTTGTGGCGCGCGGAATCGATGGGGTCCGGGTCCAGCATTTCGATCCGCAGCAGGCCATCCACGAAGACGAAGCAGTGCCCCGCGATGCTTCCGACCTGCACGAGAATCTCCCTTCCCGGCGCGAACCAGGGGCAGGGGGCCATCGCGGCGAGCCGGTTCTCCGGGGCTTTCTCGAAGCCGATCTTCCCCTCGTACCATCCCTGAATCCCCAGCACGTACGCCGTGCGCGAGCCCTTCGGCTCGTCCCAGGTGCAGTTCCACATCGCGTCGATATCGTGCGCGCTGGGGAGCACGTTGCGCGCGCGGAACTGCAGCAGCACGTCGCCGGGGAACCCCTGCTTGAGCAGCAACGCGCCGGCGGTCGGGTTCTCATTGCGCCCGATGAGAAGGTCCCCCTGGCAACGCCACTCCGAGTTGAACCACTCCCAGTCCTCGCCCAGCGCGGCCGCGCTGAAGGGACGGTTGTACAGGATCGGCGAGGCGTCGAGAAGAATGCGTTTGTTCATGAGGAGAAGATTGGACATGAGGGCTCCAAGTTGAAGAATGTTGGAAAGCGGCTTGCCTCTTGGAAATCGTCCTCCTTCGATTAGCCGTCCTGTAGGGACGGCAAGACAATAGCCCGGCACTTCAGTGCCGGGTACTGAAAGGCTCCCCCACCCCCTTCCCCTCCCCCACATCGTTGTTGTGGGGGAGGGGAGAAAGGGGAGGGGGTACCTCCCTTACCCGCCAGTGAACTGGCGGGCTATTTTCATTCTGTCCCTCCAAGACGAACAGCAGGGCAGGGTAGCCTACACAGCATCGGTGTCCTTCTCCCACCTTCCCAAGCGCCACCGTCGCCGCATGTACGGACTGCAAGAACCGTCTTCCTTTAGTTCCATGAAACGCAACCCCTTGCGTATGTACTTAGTCCCGCAGCGACAGCGAAATAATGCATTCCCCCCTTGTCGCCCAAACAATTCATAGTCCTTTGCGTCACACTTGCCATTCTTGCAGCGCGGACGCAATGGACTCCAGGCATGCCATTCATTGGTTATGTACCAGCGGGGACTCAGAACTAGAAGAATCCCCACGCCTATGCCGAGAAGAAAGCCTCCCGCTTCCCAATCACGCCCGAATCTTGCGAGAACTCCGGATATAGCAACGCCGCAATAATAGACAAATACGATTGCCAAGATCGTGAAGATGTTCATGGCCAAACACCTCTTTAGTTCACCGTCCGCCTCTCTCAATCTGGAATTTCTTCATCATCCGCAGGAACTGTGTGCGGTTCATCCCCGCGAGGCGGGCGGCTTCGGTGGGCTTGCCGCCGGCGGCTTCGAGGGCGCGCAGGAGGAAGGCGCGCTCGACCTGGCGCGCGGCCTCGGCGGTGGCCTGCTTCTTCGCGCGCAGAAGCTCGGCGGCGGTCGCGGGAACGTGAACGGGCAGGCGGAGGATCTCCCCTCCGCGGTCGGCGATCTCCGGCGGGAGCGCGGCCAGCGGGAGGATTCCCCCCTCGGCGAAAAGCACGGCGCGGCGAATGATGCTCTCCAATTCCCGCACGTTGCCGGGGTAGTCATACGCCAGCAGGCATGCCCGCGCCTCGTCGGAAAGCGCCAAGGGCGCGGCGGGATGGAACTGCTCCAGGAAGCGCGCGATGAGCGCCGGGATATCCTCCTTGCGCGCGCGCAGCGGCGGCACCGTCACACAGACGCCTTTGAGCCGGAAGTACAAGTCCTCGCGGAAACGCCCCGCCTTGACCTCCTCCTCGAGCCGGCGCTGCGTGGCCGCGACGATGCGCACATCCGCCGTGGCGGGGCGGTCGCTGCCGACGGCGCGGAACTCGCCGGATTGCAGCACGCGCAGCAGCTTGGCCTGCAATTCAGGAGGCATCTCGCCGACTTCGTCCAGGAAGAGCGTGCCGCGATCGGCGGTGGCGAACAGGCCGCGCCGGTCGCGCGCCGCCCCGGTGAAGGCGCCGCGCGTGTGGCCGAAGAGCTCGCTTTCCAGCAGCGCCTGCGGCAGCGCGGCGCAGTTGACCGCCACGAACGGTTTCTCCCGCCGCGGCGAGCGCCGATGCACGGCGCGCGCCACCAGTTCCTTGCCGGTGCCGCTTTCCCCCTCGATGAGGATGGGGATGTCCGAGTCCGCCGCGCGCGCGACCAGGTCGAGCAGCCGCCGGAATTCCGGGCTGCGCCCGACGATCCCCTCGAATTCGTACTCGCGCGCCAACTGCGCCTCCAGCCGCTCTCGCTCGCGCCGGAGTTGATCGAAGGACTCCGCCTGCGCGACCGCAGCGGCGATGCGCCCGGCGAAGTCCGCAATCAGCCGCTCGGATTCCCCGGTGAAGACGCCGGAGGCGGTGCGGTTCTCCAAGTACAGCGCGCCCAGGGTGCGCCCGTCGTGCTGGATCGGGACGCAGAGGACCGAGAGCAGCTTGAGGCGCGTGACGCTCTCGGCGAGGTCGAAGGGGCGGGTGTGAAGCGCATCCTCCAGCCGCAGAGGGCGGCCGGTGGAGAGGACCGTTTCGATCACGCGCCGGCTGACCTCCGTCGCGGCGTCGTTCACCGTGGCGCGCTTGGTGTTGCGCGCGGCGGCGACTTCCTGCGAGCCATCGGGCCGCGTCAGAAGCAGGAAACCGCGTTGCGCGCCGCTGAGGCGCACGACGGAGTCCATCACGAGTTCGAGCACGCGGTGCACGCCGCTGCCGGAGAGCACCAGCGTCACCTCGCGCAGCAGCGCCTCGCGCGCCTCCTCCTGCGCGCGCGCCTCCCCCGCGGCGGCCAGCAGTTTGTCCCAGCGCGCCACCAGCGCCAGCTCAGGCGCGCTGCGCGCCCGCAGTTCTTCCAGCTGTTTTGTCAGGCTGTTCCAGTCCACGGATGCCACCATTCACTCAAAAATAGGACGCCGGACGTTCCGCCAAAGGCATGCTACCCGTATGTAGCGCGGACTATCAAGTCGCGTCGCGAGCGGCACGCCCGCGGGCCGTTGAAAATCAGCGCGCCCGCCAAGGCCGTCGCGGGTTTGATAACCCGCGCTACACGTCCTGCTCGTTGCGGGCGCGCCAGAGCCAGGGATACAGAGCCGGTTCGTTCGCCAACCCCTTGCGCACGGGGTTCATGATGACATAATCCGCTTTCGCTTCTACAGATTCGTCCGAGCGCAGGATATGGTCGAACGACTCCGCCTGCCATACGGGGCCCGTGCGACCGAGTGCCTGACAGATCTTCCTCCCCGCAGTCCCTTTGATTCCCTTAAGGAGCTTCTCCAAGAGGAAGGGTTGACCGGCTGGATCGGCCATGGGAGTCAGGACAAGATGGACATGGTCGGGCATGACTACGGCACAGTGGAGGAACACGCTGCGCCCATGCGTGTAGCGGCAGCAGTCCAGGACGATGTTCCTTTCGGCTTCGGGAATGACCCAGTGGCCCTTTGTGCAGAAAGTCACGAAATAGCTCTTGCCGACGGTCTGAATATGCGGGAGATTTCTGCGGTACATGCGCGCCGGCTGCATTTACCTCTCCGTGCCACACCTAGCGGAGCAAACGCACGATATCGCGGGTTTGATAACCCGCACTACATGCCCATGCCTGACATGCTAGCACACACAGCGCGCCACTTCCAGGTTTGACTCCCCTTCGCCGGCCCGCCTATAATCCCCCGGTTTGTGCACGGGGGACCGGCCTGTTTCGAGACCATCCATGAATCCGTCGCCGATGCGAGAGCAGTTGATGACGATTTTCCGCGCGGGGCTTGCCGCGGCGGACCCGGCGGCGGCGGTGCATCGGCATCTCCGCCGCGACGGGGAGCGGCTGCGCGCGGGGGGATGGGAGATCGACTTGGCGAAGATTCGCCGCGTCATTCTGGTGGGGGCGGGGAAGGCCTCGGCGCGGATGGGGGCGGCGGTGGAGGAAATCCTCGGCGACCGCGTCGGCCGCGGCTGGATCAATGTAAAAGCAAGCGCACCGCCATGCGCGGGACCTTGCGAAGGCTCTCTTAGCCCTTCGCAGGGTTCGTCGCCGCGCGGAAAACCTTGCGAAGGATTAAACGAACCTTCGCAAGGTTTCAGCCACCCCGCACCGCAGCGCGTGCCGATCCACGAAGCCGGGCATCCGGTCCCCGACGAGGCGGGGGTGGCCGGCGCGCGCCGGATCGCGGAGCTTTTGCAACAGGCCGGGCCGGACGACCTGGTGATCTTCTGCATCAGCGGAGGGGGCTCGGCGCTGCTGCCGCTGCCGGCGGAGGGGCTGACGCTGGCGGACAAGCAGCGCGTGACGCAATCCCTCCTGCGCTGCGGGGCGAAGATTCAGGAGATCAACGTCGTGCGCAAGCACCTTTCCGGGATCAAGGGGGGGCAGGCGGCGCGGCTGGCGGCCCCGGCGCGGGTGCTGTCGCTGATCCTGAGCGATGTCATCGGCGATCCGCTGGATATCATCGCCTCGGGCCCGACGGCGCCGGACAGTTCGACTTTCGCCCAGGCGCTTGAGATCGTTTCGCGCTATGGAATTGAGAAGGAACTGCCGCCGAACGTCCTGGCGCGTCTGCGCGACGGCGCGGCGGGGCGCATCCGCGAGACCCCCAAGCCGGGCGATCCGCTGTTCGACCGGGTGGAGAACCTCATTATCGCGAACAACGCCGCCTCCGTGGCGGCATGCGCCGAGTGCGCGCGCGGGCTCGGGTACGCCCCGCGAATCCTTTCCGCCGCCACCGAGGGGGAGGCGCGCGACGTGGCGCGCGAGCAGGCGAAGCTGGCGCGCGCGATGCTCGGGGAGGAAAAGGGGTCAGACACCTTTTCCGCTGCGCAGAAAAGGAGTCAGACCCCTTTTCCCGGCCCAGCCCTTTCAGCTATTCGCGCCCCCGCCTGCCTGATCAGCGGCGGCGAGACGACGGTGACGCTGCGCGGCCGCGGGCGCGGCGGACGCAATCAGGAGTTCGCGCTGGCCGCGGCGATGGCGATCGAGGGCGCACAGGGAATCGCGTTTCTCGCCGCCGGGACCGACGGGACCGACGGCCCGACCGACGCCGCCGGCGCGTTCGCCGACGGCGAGACGCTCCGCCTCGCGCGCGAGAAAGGCCGCCGCGCCGCCGACTGCCTCGCGGCCAACGATTCCTATCGTTTCTTCGACGCCGTCGGCGGTCTCGTCAAGACCGGGCCGACCGGCACGAATGTGATGGACCTGTACCTCTGGCTGATTGCAGCGCGGCCCCGGTTCTGATAATGTTTATAGGTTGGACCCGCCGGATCGAACGGGTCCGGCAGTTCGGTCCTATCAACGGGAGAATATCGTGGAAGGCGCTCAACCGCAGCCGCAGGCGGCCGTCCCGCCGCCGCAACCGGCCCAGCCGCAGACCGTTTCTTTCGCAGAGTTCAAGAAGATCGACCTTCGCGTGGCGCTGGTGAAGTCCGTCTCGGAGCACCCGAACGCGCAGAAGCTGTACGTGCTGAAGATCGACATCGGGGGGGAGGAGCGGCAGATCGTGGCCGGCCTGCGCCCCTATTACACGCCGGAGCAGTTGACCGGGCGCCGGATTGTGGTCGTCTGCAACCTGGAGCCAGCGATGCTGCGCGGGGTGCAGAGCCAGGGGATGCTGCTGGCGGCGCAGGATGGCGGGCGCGTGATGGCGCTTCAGCCGGACAGCGACGCCGCGCCGGGCTCGAAAGTATCCTGACCGTCCGGCCCTGCAGAAATTGCCGATTATGCCGATAGTGAAAATATAGGGATCCGTGGCGTCAAGTGGGCGCGGGCTGCATGCGCCGCGCCGCAGTGAGGAGCCTGTTTTGGCGGGAAATCAGAGCGGCTATTACGAGGTGGCCATTGGCAAGCGCGCCGTTTACGCGCGTGTGCACGGCCTCGCCTCCATGAACAACTGCCTCTGCCTGCGCGAGTTCCTCGACAAGCTGCTCGCCGACGGGCACGGCTTCATCATCGTGGACCTGTCCGACTGCACGGGAATGGACAGCACGTTCATGGGGGTTCTGGCGGGGGCGGCCACGTACGAGCGGCTCGGGCGCACGCCCGGGATTATCGTGGTGAACGCCGACTCTTCGCTGGTGCGCCTGCTGCAGAGCGTGGGGCTGGCGGAACTGCTGATGATCGAGGAGAAGCCGTTCAAGATCCCGGCGATGGAGTTCGCGCGCCTGGAGGAGCAGGCCAGCGAAGAGGACCGCCTGGCGCTGATCCGCGCCGCCCATACCCACCTGATCAAAATCAGCGACGAGAATGAGCGGCTCTTCGGCCCGCTGGTGCAGGTGCTCGAAGATGAGATGCGCAAGCGCGGGCTCTCCGTGCCGGAGTGATGCGGCCCCCGGCTGACGGATTCGACGTTCACGGCCGTTGCGGACTGATCCCCATCACGTCAAACACCCGCTTGTCGCTTCCCATGATAACCATGCCGACGCTCCGCCCCGTGTTCGTCGCGAAGTAATCGCTCGCCGCCGCGACCATGTAGGGGACCTGGACGCGCATGTCGACGATGTAATAATACTGAACCAGGAAGATGCCCCCCTCGACATTGTTCGGCACCTTGGAGTTGCTCGTGACGGTGGTCTTCCAGACCGGCTTCTGCCGGCCGGGACTCTTCAGGTCGTGCGCCTCAAGGACCAGCGTGATCGGGTAGCTCGAAACCTGCGTCGACTCCGTCGTGGGCGCCGTGGTGTACCACATCCAGCCGACCGGATAGATGACGCCGGCGGAAGTCGTGTAGGTCTTGGTAGTCGTCTGCGGATTCCCCAGCCCATACCCCATGCTGATGAGCAGGTCCGCCTTCGGGTCGCTCTCGACGCGCTGGTATCCTCGCTTGGCCAGCGCGCGCTCCACGTAGCCGGCGAACTCTGTGAACTGCAAGTCGTCGTCGGGAACGTCCTTCATGGAGGAGACCAGCACGTACGCCTTTCCTTTCGAATTGGCGTCCGGGGCAGCCAGCGAATCGATCCCCATTTCGAACCGGAAGCACGCCTGCACCTGGCCGGGGAATGGCGTGGGGGCGGCATAGCAGCCCGCGACGACCCCGATGGCCAGACAGACGCAGAAAAGTCCCGCGGCGCGCGTTGCTACAGGCATCATGATCTCCTGTCAGGCCCATACGGACCTATAGGTCGCGCACTTCTGCGCGACAACTCTCAGACGCCCCAATCGCGGGCAATATAACACAGCCGACAGCGGCAGCGCCACACCGCCGGGGCAGCGAGTCCGATTTGACTTCACGCCCCTCATGCTTTACACTACCGCCCCCAAGGAATCCCCCATCAAGGTGACGCCGCTCGCAAAGAGCGCGGCAAGGGAAACTCTACACTTTGACAGCCGTTTTGAAGGCAGGACTGAGATGGAAGAGAACCACGAGACATTGCTGAAGAACAAGCTCCGCGCCGAAGAGTACCGCAAGCTTCTCGCCGTCAAGAACGCCGAGGTGCGCCGCTTCGTGGCGGACGCGCTGACGCTGTGCACCCCCGACGACGTGTTCGTCTGCACCGACGCCCCGGAGGACATCGCGCACGTCCGGGAGCAGGTGGTCGCCGGCGGCGAGGAGAAGGCGCTGAAGGTTTCCGGCCACACCTACCACTTCGACGGGATGAACGACCAGGGGCGCGACCGCGAAGTGACCAAGTACCTCGTTCCCAGGAACGAATCGATGAGCGCGTCGCTCAACCAGATCGAGCGCGAGCAGGGGCTCGCCGAAGTGCGCGGCCTGCTCCAGGGGCAGATGAAGGGGCGCACGATGGTCGTACGCTTCCTCTCGCTGGGGCCGACCGGCTCCCCCTTCAGCATCGGCTGCGTGCAGTGCACCGATTCCTGGTACGTGGCGCACAGCGAAGACCTGCTCTACCGCGCGGCGTACAACCATTTCGCCGGGCAGGATGCGCCGTTCTTCGCCTTCCTGCACTCGGCGGGGCGGATGAACGCGGAGATGGTCAGCGTGGATGCGGACAAGAAGCGCATCTACATCGACCACACGAAGGAGACGATCTACAGCGTCAACACGCAGTACGCGGGGAACACCGTGGGGCTGAAGAAGCTCGCGCTGCGCCTGACCATCCGCAAGGCGGACCGCGAGCACTGGCTGGCCGAGCACATGTTCCTGATGGGGGTGCACGGGCCGAAGGGGCGCAAGACCTACTTCGCCGGCGCGTTCCCCAGCGCCTGCGGCAAGACCTCCACGGCGATGCTCCCGGGGGAAACGATCCTGGGGGACGACATCGCCTACTTCCGCAACATCGGCGGACAGGCGCGCGCCGTCAACGCCGAGAGCGGCATCTTCGGCATTATCCAGAGCATCAACCCCAGCGACGACCCGGTCATCCACAAGGTCCTCACCACGCCGGGCGAGGTGGTCTTCTCGAACATCCTGGTGAAGGACGGCAAGCCGTACTGGCTGAACATGGGATGCGACCTGCCGAAGGATGGCGTGAACTTCTCCGGCAAGTGGTTCGAGGGGAAGAAGGATGAGAAGGGGGCGCTGATTCCGGCGGCCCACAAGAACGCGCGTTACGCCGTCAGCCTGCCCGCGCTGGCTAACGTCGACTCGGAGCTCGAGAACCCGAACGGCGTCGAGGTCTCCGGCATCCTGTACGGCGGGCGCGACGCGAGCATCTCCGTCCCGGTGCAGCAGAGCTTCGATTGGGAGCATGGCATCGTCACCTTCGGCGCGGCGCTGGAGACGGAGACTACCTTCGCCATCATCGGCAAGGAGGGAGTCACCGAGATCAACGTGATGAGCATCCAGGACTTCCTGGCGGTCCCCATCGGCAAGTACATCAAGAACAACCTGGAGTTTGCCCAGGGCCTCACGCGCCGGCCGCTGATTTTCGGGGTGAACTACTTCCAGCGCGGCAAGGACGGCAAGTTCCTCACCGGCATCCGCGACAAGGCGGTCTGGGTGAAGTGGATGGAGTTGCGCGTCCACGCCGAGGCCGGCGCGCTGCGCACACCCACGGGGATGATCCCGAAGCTGGCCGACCTACAGAAGCTGTTCAAGCAGGTGCTCAAGAAAGAGTACACGCAGGAGCAGTACGTCGAGCAGTTCACCTTGCGCATCCCGGAGAACCTGGCCAAGCTCGACCGCGTCGAGAAGTTCCACCGCTCCGAGATGAGGGAGATGCCGGCGGCGCTGTTCACCATCCTCGACGCCCAGCGCAAACGCCTCCTCGCCGCGCAGAAACAGTTAGGCGACTACGTCTCGCCGCTGAAGTTGTCGGAATAGCCGGCGGCGCGCGCTGCCGGCGTCGTAGGGGCAAGGTATGCCTTGCCCCCGGAACCGCCTGCGATACACAAAGAACCTTGCGAAGGTCAAACGAACCTTCGCAAGGTTTTCTTTTTCCATGCCCATCCCAATAGCCCCCTTGAACGTGGTCCGCCCGCTTGACGGCGTGCCGTCATGCGGTTATGCTGGCAGACGAGAGAGGAGGAGCGCCATGAATGCTCCATCGAAGAAGGCGACCATTTACCTCGACGCAAGAATCCACAGGGCGCTGCGCATCAAGGCCGCAGAGACGAACCGGCCCATGTCTCAGCTTGTCAACGACGCTATCGCCGAATCGCTCCGCGAGGACGAGGAGGACCTGTCGGCGTTCAAAAAACGCGCGCACGAACCGCTCGTCAGCTTCGAGCAGGCCCTGAAGGAACTGAAACGGGATGGCAAGATATGAAGTTCTCTTGCGGCAATCGGTCCTGAAGAAGGACCTGGTCCGCATCCCGAAGGCGGACCTTCGGCGAATTGTTGAAGTGATCCGATCTCTCGGCGACAATCCCCGGGCGCCAGGCGCGAAGAAGCTCTCCGGGCAGGAGTGCTATCGCGTTCGCCAGGGCGACTACCGCGTCGTCTATTCGATTCAGGACGCGGAGCGGTCGGTCTGGGTCGTCAAGGTCGGGCATCGGAAGGACGTTTACCGCTGACGATTGCTTTGAACGAAGCCTAGAGACCCGCAGCGCACTTTCCGGATTGTAGGGGCAAGGCATGCCTTGCCCCGGAACCGCTCGCGATACACAAAGAACCTCGCGAAGGTCAAACGAACCTTCGCAAGGTTTTTTCTTTCGCTCGGCAACCCGCGGCGTGAACGTGTTCCTACGGCTCGTCGAAAACCAGCTTCTTCCGCTTCGCCCCGAGCTTCACCAGCGACTCATTGACGTCCATGATGAACTGCGGCGGGCCGCAGACGTAGAAGTACTGGCTGAAGTCCCGGACCTTTTCCTTCAGCAGCGCCTCGGTGATCGGGCGGCGCTCGTATCCCGGGCGCTTCTCCTGCGTGAGCGTGAAGGTGCAGCGCTCCCCCAGGAAGCTCTTCAACTCGCGCTCCAGGATGATGTCCTCCCACCGTTTGTTGGAGAAGATCAGGCTGCTCCCGCGCAGCTTCCCTTCCTGCTCCATTTGCCGCAGCAGGGCAATGAACGGCGTGATGCCCGCGCCGCCGGCGATGAACGTCCCCCGCCCCTTGTACGCGATGTCGCCGAACGCGTCGGCCAGAAGAAGTTCCGCGCCGGGGGCGAGGTTGTGCAGCTTCTGTGTCAGGCCGTGGCGATCCGGGTACTGCTTGATGGTGAATTCGACCACGTCCGCGCCGGCCGGCCCCGTCGGCGTGAAGGGATGCGCTTCCTCCTTCAGGCCGGGCTTGTTGATGGCCAGCAGCGTCCCCTGGCCGGGAGTCCATCGAAACCCTTTCGGCCGGGTGAGGACCAGGCGCTTCACGTCGTGCGTCACGAATTCCGTCATGAGCAGCCGCGCTTTGTAGGCCATTGCGCTCCCTTCCTTGCTAGAGCAGCCCCACGCCAATCGAGGCTACCCCGGCGTCTGCGCCGAGTCAATGCGCCGGCAGGGAACCGCACACCGTTGTCCAATTGGCCGTCATTGCGAGGGCCGCTTGCGGCCCGTGGCAATCCCCCTGCTTTCCGTTTCTTCGGGCCACTCCGATAACCGTTGCACAATACCTTTCGCACGTTTCGCGTATTTCGTAGTTCGCCTTCACTCCCTCGCCCACGTCCATCTTGACCGCCGCGCCACCCTGCCGTTAGCATAATGAAAGCAGGCGATGCGCCCGCTTTCCGTTTTCGACAGGAGCCGTCGGATGGAGCGACCGGAGGGATTCAGTTGGGTGGCGCCGGGGTTGCTGGCGGCGACGGCGCGCCCCGCCGACGCGCACGCGGCGCTGGAGTTTTTCCGCGAGGAGGGGATCACGTCGATCGTGAGCCTCACCGAACGCCCCTTCGCCCCCGCGGCGTACCTGGAGGAGTTCGGGTTCGACTACCACCACATCCCCGTTGAGGACTTCAGCGCGCCGGAGATGGATCAGGTCGAGGAGTTCGTCGCCATCGTGAAGAAGGCGAAGGAGGAAGGGGGCCGGGTGGTGGTGCACTGCGCGGCCGGACGGGGGCGCACCGGGACGATGCTGGCCTGCTACTTCGTCAGCATGGGCATGACCCCCGAAGAGGCGCTGGCCAAGGTCCGCGCGCTGCGACCCGGATCGGTGGAAACGGAGTTGCAGGAGGACGCGGTGCGGGAGTATGCGCGGCGGGTGAGGCGGAACGGATGAATGGCGATTGGCGAATAGCGAATTGCGATTTCGGAATGAGGGCCGCGCGAACGGGCCGCCGCGCGGACATCAGAACACAACGCTCAAGCGCCGGGATATCCGGCGTCCTGCATCATGTCACGCCCCTCTGGCAGGCCCCTGAAGAACGGGCTTTATGTCATGCTGAACGCAGTGAAGCATCTTTCTGAGTCAGGCCCAATCGAGCGTCCAGCCCTCCGAAAGATTCTTCGCTGGCGCTCAGAATGACTTCTCTAGCGGCCTGCTAGCCCTACCTGCGCCGGAGCCACCCGATCTTGCCGCCGAACGTTGGACGGCATAACTTGAACGTCGGACGTTGAACGTCGGATGTTGAACGTCGAATCCGTCAACTTTCCGGGAACATCATCGCGCTGGTGAACTCATCCTGGAAGTCGGCGCGGCCGGCCAGTTCGAGGTACTGGGTGCGCTCGCCGATCTGGTTCGCCTCCATCTTGCACTTGCGCGAGAGCAGCGCCATGCGCGCCCCCGCCCCCGCCGCGTTACCGATGTACAGGATTTTCTCGCTGGGGATCTGCGGCAGCAGCCCGATGCGCTTGGCCATGCTGCGGCGGATGAAGTTCCCGAATGCGCCGGCCAGCAGGATGTGATCGAGATCCTCCGCCTTCACGCCGAACTCCTTCATCAGAATCGCTGCGCCCGCCGCGATGGCCCCCTTGGCCAGTTGCAGCTCGCGGATGTCGCGCTGCGTCAAGACGATGTCCGCGCCGATCTGCGTCTCCTCGCGCGGTATCAGCAGGAACTCCACCCCCTTCTCCCCCTCGCGCACGCGGCGCTTGATCGCCTCCGGCATGGAGGAGGGCAACTCATCGGGGGGCAGCAGGCGGCCGGTGGACTCGATGCAGCCGACGCGCAGCAACTCCGCGACCAGGTCGATCAGCGCCGTGCCGCACAGCCCGCGCGGCGGGACGTTGCCGATGACGTTGCACTGGATATCGAAGTCGATGAGCACCTTGTCGATGGCGCCGTCGGCGGCGCGCATGCCAAAACGGATGCGCGCCCCTTCAAACGCCGGCCCGGCGGCGGTGGAGCAGGCGAGGAGCCGGTCGCGATTGCCGATCACCAGTTCGCCGTTGGTGCCGATGTCGATCGCCAGCGCGCGCCCGGTCGCCTCGTGCATCCCGGCGGCCAGCACCACGCCCACGGTGTCGGAGCCGACGAAGCCGGCCACGTTGGGCAGGACATGCACGATGCCGTGCGGGTGGATCTGCAGCCCGAGGTCGCGCCCCTGGACGTTGACGGCGCGGCGCACGGCGGCGACGTACGGCGCCTGCGCGATGAATTCCGGGTTGATGCCGAGGAAGAGATGGCTCATGGTGGTGTTCCCCACCACGGTCGCCTCGTACAGATGCTCGGAGGCGACCCCCGCCTGCCGGCAGCAGTCGGCGATGATCTCGTTCAGGCCGCCCATGATCTTGTGCTGCAGCTCCTGCAATCCCCCCGGCTCGCAGGCGCGGTGGATGCGGCTGACTACGTCGTCGCCGAGAGGAATTTGCGGATTGGTGCGCGCGGCGACGGCCAGCTCGCGCCCGGTGGTGAGGTCTATCAGGAAGCCGACCACCGTGGTGGTGCCGATATCGAAGGCCATGCCGTAGTTTCGCGCGGTGGTGTCGCCTGCTTCGAGGGCGACGACGCGCCCCTCGGCGACGGCGACGGTGACGTCGAACTGCTTCTCGCGCAGAATGCGCGGCATTTCGCGCAGCACCTCCAGGCCGGGGTGGACCTTCTTCTCTTCGAGGGCCGCCAGCAGGCGGTCCTCGTCGGCGCGCTGATCCTCCAGCCCGGGCGGGGTGAGGGTCAGATGGCGCTTGCTGACGGTGGGATGCAGCGGCACGTCGCGCCCCTGGCCGTTGGTGAGGATGCGATGCTCGAAGAGGCGCGCGGCGACGGGAACGCTGACGAACATCTCCCCGGTGACGCGCGTCTGGCAGGCCAGGCGCACGCCGCGCGCGATCTCATCGGAGGAGAGGTGGCGGCGGTCGGCCTCGCCCGCCGGGGGGGCGCCGCGCGAAATTTCCACCCGGCACTTGCCGCAAGAGCCCGCGCCGCCGCAGGGGGTCTCGATGACGATCCCCGCGCGCACCGCCGCCTCGATCAACGCGGTGCCCGGCAGCACGGACACGGCGCGCCCCTCCGGTTCGAAGGTGACTTTGACGGGCTCGTGGTGCTCGACGGACATGGCGCTTTCCTTTCAAGAATTTCAGATTCCCGAATATAGCAGAAGCGGCGGCGGGGGTTCAATGATGGGCGCGGCAGTCCGTTTGTAGGGGCGCAGCATGCTGCGCCCTGATTCCCGCGCACGCGCCCCGCGCCGGGAAGAGAAAGGGGGTCAGGCATCTTTTCGCAACGGCGAAAAGCAGCCAGACCCCGTTTCTTCCCCAAGCTCTTTTGTTCCCGGACCCTTTGCCCCCCAGGCTCCTTCTTCTCCGTCGCAATCCGCCATCGGCTAGCGCTCGGAGGAGACCGGCTGGCTTGGGCTGTTGACCGGCTTCTCGGCGGCGATGCGCCCCTTGGCCTCGCGGTAGACCGCCGGGGTGAAGAGGATCAGTCCGGCCAGCGCGATGGTCGCCACCCCGCGCATCAGCCGCCCGCGGATGGGGGACTGCCAGACCACCTCCTGCCAGTAGTCCGACCACGAGTAAGCCGCAAAGAGCAGCGCCAGCGGCGGCCAGATCTCCATGCTCCGGGGCGCTTTCATGAGCAGCAGCGTCGCCAGGAAGGAGATCAGGAGCAGGCCGACCGTCTCGCGGGTCGGGCGGCCGCGCAGCAGCCCGAGCAGCACGCCCAATCCCACGACGATCCAGACCGCCCGGGCCATGGTGAGCAGCTCCCCGCTCCCCAGCGGAAGGGCTCCCGCGGCGGCGCCGGAGGGGCCGGACAGGTACGAGACGATATTATCCGGGAAGGCCGGGTTGATGATGATCCCCGCCGCCATGCCCAGGAGCGTCCAGCGCAGCAGTCCCACGTTCAGCCGCTTGTCCACCAGCGCCTCGGCGACGAAGAGGCAGGCCGCCGCCCCGGCCAGCAGGGGGAAGTCGTCGCAGAGCCAGACCGTGCCGAACATCACCACCGCCAGCGCGCGGTAGCGGCGTGTGAGGATCAGGTGGATGCCCAGCAGCAGCGCGGCCACGGAAAGGGAGTAGACGCGCGCCATGCACATCCGCTCGAGGAACAGCGCAGAGGCCCCCAGCAGGATGAAGGTGAGGATGGCCGCCACGAGCCGCCCGCGCCGCGCCGCAACCCAGTAGAAGATGAACGCCGCCAGCGCCGCGTAGAGCCACGCCGCCTTCTTCGCCCCGGAATGCAGGTCACCGAAGGTGAATGGGACATACATCAGGTGGAACCCGAACCGCTCACCTTGAGAGACGCCGCCATCCATGACGGCTGAGGTGGCGTACTGGAGCTTGTGGAAGTAAATGAGGACGATGACGAGCACCGCCAGCGCGATGAACAGGCTGACCAGCACGCCGAAGCAGGTGCGCCGCGGCGGAGCGAATTCCGGCGGCTCCGACGGAGGCGGGGGAGTGGTTGTATTCTCCGGAGGCATTTCAAGAACGGTTACCATCGTCAAGTCCTTTTCCAACGCAACAGCGCGGCGGATTCACCGCAGAGGCACAGAGGACGCAGAGAACGGCGGATCAGGAATCAATTTTCAGCGATCCGCGGTCGATAATCAAGCGGGCGCTCCGTGCAAGGGCCGTTGGTGGCGCGGACTATTCCCTCGGCAGGCTCGGGACCGCGAGCGGAGTCGAGCGGCCGGTCCGCGTCCCGCGCCGCAGGCGCGGGAACGGCGGAAGCGGAAGGAACGCCCTATGATCGCGGGTTGGATAACCCGCGCCACCTCGCCTGCTCCCGGCGCCACGCCTCTTCTACTTAAGATGATCATACGCATCGAACGAGACCGTCAGGTTGTTCAAATCCCCGCGCACAAGGAACGTGTCCGTATCCGCATCCCACGGGTCCTGGGCGAAGATGTTGTCCTGCGGGTCATTGGCGCAGAAATTGCTGCCGGACAATTCTATATGCCCGTCCGCATAAAGAACGTTCTGCCCACTGACATGATTCCGGCTAGTGCTGTCACTGAGGTCGACATATGAGCCATCCATGTCCGCCATGATAGCCGTATACTTGTACTTGCCGGCTTGTCTCGAAACGCGCGGGTCGTAACCGTAGCTGCTGCCGGCAAGCGCCCAAGTTCGGTTGGAGACCTCGCCATTGAGAACAAACGCAGGTTTGTCCTTGGTGGATGGGCAACGAAACGCTTTCGCGCTCCCCAAGTATTTCGGGTACAGAAGGCCCAGGCTGCTCGCAGCAGCATTGTTGAACGCGCCCGGCGAAGTGCCGCCCAGTCCGCATGAGAAAGGCAAGTAGCCGCCATTATCGTTGCGGTAAGCGGACAATGCTTTGCCGATTGTCTCGAGATTCTTCATGCAGTCAGTGCGCCGACCTTCTTCGAGTGCTTGGGGAAGAACCGGCAGCAGCAACAAGAATAATCCGAATAGCAGCACGGCACCCACAATGACACATAGCTTCACCCGCGTCAGCCCTGCCCGCCATCGGTTCATCGCCGTCCCTCTTCCGATCATTAGCAGACCTCTCAGCCCTTCTTCCTCTTGAGCAAGGCCATTGCGAACTGGCGAGGTGGCGCGGGTTATCCAACCCGCGATCATGGTTCGTTTCTACCGCTTTCCAAGCACCTACAGCCTCGAAACAGGCGGGCCTCTCCGGCAAGGGCGCAGCATGCTGCGCCCCTACAACGCCCTCGCGCCGCAAGCGCGGGAACGGCGGAAGCGGAAGGAACGCACTATGTTCGCGGGTTGGATAACCCGCGCCACCTCGCCTGCTCCCGGCGCCGCATCTCTTCTACTTAAGATGATCATACCCGTCGAACGAGACCGTCAGGTTGTTCAAATCCCCGCGCACGAGGTACGTGTCCGTGTCCGCATCCCATGGGTCCTGGGCGAAGATGTTGTCATTCGGGTTCTCGGAGGCGAAGTTGTCCTCAACCCATTGCACATGTCCGTCAGCGTAGAGAACGTTCTGACCACCGGCATGATTGTAGGTGGCAGTATCGCCACCAAAACGATACGTGCCATCCATGTCAGCCATGGTCACAACATTCCGACGTGCTTGCTGTGAAATGCGGGGGTCATAGCCATAGCTGCTGCCGAGAAGCGCCCAAGTGCGATAAGCGCCCTCGCCATAGGAAGCAAATCCGGGCCTGTCTTCGGTAGCTGGACAGCGGAAAGGGTGCGCGGTCGTCAGGTATTTCCGATATAGAGTTCCTAAGCTGCTCGCCGCTGCGTTGTTGAGCCCGTTCGGTACGGAACAGGCCGGGCCCTGTGAGAACGGAAAGTAATCGCCATTGTCGTTGCGATAAGCCGCCAAGGCCCTGCCAATCATTTCGAGATTCTTTGCGCAATTAGCGCGTCGCCCTTCCGCGCGTGATCGGGCAAGAGCCGGTAGCAGCGCTGCGGCCAACATGAGAAACGCCAAGCCCCCTGCAATGAACCATACTTCCACCCGCGTCAGCCCCGCCCGCCATCGGTTCATCGCCGTCCCTCTTCCGATCATTAGCAGACCTCTCCGCCCTTCTTTCTCTTGAGCAAGGCCATTGCGAACTGGCGAGGTGGCGCGGGTTATCCAACCCGCGATCATGGTTCGTTTCTACCGCTTTCCAAGCACCTACAGCCTCGAAACAGGCGGGTTTCTCCGGCAAGGGCGCAGCATGCTGCGCCCCTACAACGCCCTCGCGCCGCAGGCGCGGGAACGGCGGAAGCGGGAGGAACGCACAATAATCGCGGGTTGGATAACCCGCGCCACTTCTCCTGCTCCCGGCCACCGCATTCTCTCTATTTGAGATGATCGTACCCGTCGAACGAAATCGTCAGGTTGTTCAAATCCCCGCGCACGAGGAACGTGTCCGTGTCCGCATCCCACGGGTCCTGGGCGAAGATATTATCATTCGGGTTATTAGAGGCGAAATCGCTGTCGGTCCATTCCACGCGCCCATCCGCATAGAGTACATTCTGACCAGAGGCGTGATTTGGATAAATGCTATCTGCTCCGGGAATATAGAGTGCGAAGTCACTCATGATGGCGGTCGTCCTAACAGCGAGCGATGAAACGCGCGGGTCATATACATAGCTGCTGCCGGTCAGCGTCCAAGTCTGATTAGCGCCTTCACCGTTGGGGACAAATGCAGGCTCGTCCTCGATGGACGGGCAGTGAAACGGCGCCGCGGTCTTGAGATACTTCGGATAAAGGAGACCAAGACTGCTGGCCGCCGCGTTGTTGAATGCTTTCGGCGCTGAGTCGGCCGGTCCCCATGAGAACGGGAGGTAGCCGCTATTGTCATTGCGGTATGCGGACAACGCCTTGCCGATCGTTTTGAGGTTCCTCGAGCAGGCGATGAGCCGCGCGTCCTCGCGAGACCGGGCAAGAGCCGGCAGCAGTAGCGCGACGAGTATGATCAATGCTAATATTCCCGCAAGGATAATGATCAATCTGTCGATGCTCGTCAGCCCCGCCCGCCATCGGTTCATGATTGTCTCCCCTTGACGCATCCCTGTTCATCAGTGTTCATCCGTGGTTACACTTCTTCGCCTGCCGCATCACCGCGCCAGGACGCGCCGGACTTTCCGCCAGACCTGCTCGGCGATTTCCGCTTTCGACAGGAGACGGCCCTCGGCAACGCACTCGATGAGCACCCCCTTCGAGGCCGGGCGTTTGCGCGCGAGCGCGAGGTACCCCGCCTGCGCGCGGCGCTGGTGGGCGGAGTCCGCCTCGTGGATGTCCCGCTTGATCCCGCGCAGGTAGGCGCGCCGCCCTTTGCGGCTGATCCACTCGTCCGCCACGCGCTCCGGGACGCGCAGGAAGAGGGTGAAGTCCGGGCGCGGCAGCCCGTAGACGCGATGCTCCAGCCGGTCCACCCACTCCATGAACTCCGCCGCGGCCTTCGGGGCGGCCAGACGCGCGGACTGGTGCGCCTTGTTGGAGTCCACGTAGCGGTCGCAGATGATGATGCGCCCCTGGCGCAGCAGGCGGGCGATGTGTTCGCGCGTCTCCCAGCGGTCGCCGGCATAGAGCAGGGCCGCGAGGTGCGGATCGATGTGGGAGGAGGGGCCGAACTCGCCGCGCAGGTACCGCGCGGCCATCGCGCCGAAGAAGCCGCGATGGTAGCCGGGGAAGGCGATCCCCGCGCAGGGAATCTTCTCGCGCCGCAGCCGCCGCAGCAGCAGGCGGCTCTGCGTCGCCTTGCCGCTGCCGTCGGAGCCTTCGATGACGATCAGTTTGCCCTTCATGGTTCCTCGCGCTCTGATGTGGCGCGGGTTATCAAACCCGCGATCATGGTTCGTTTCTACCGATTCCCAAACGATCTGCCGCCCGAATGGGGAGGTCTGCTCCGTCCCGGGCGCAGCATGCTGCGCCCCTACAACGCCACCACGTGCGCCTCCGCCTCGGCACCCACGGCAGCATAACGCGCCGGGCGAAAAATGTCGAGTCGCGCCTCGCTTCCCATCTCCCGCGCCGGAGGGTAGGATGTGGGCCGAGGGCGCAGCGTGCTGCGCCCCTACACTCGCAGTTCCCGTAGTTGCACGGGCTAAAGCCCGTGCCTGCATGACTTCCCGAACAAGGAGCGGCGATGGCCGGGCTGGTCGGTCTCATGCGCAAGCACTGGTTCCTGCTCGGCATGGCCGGGGCGGCGGCGCTGGCGTATTGGACGGCGGGGTTCGGGCGCTGGATCGACCATTTCCAGGTCGGCGTCGGCGGCGCGACGATGCAGTTGGGGGCGAGCAAGCTGGCGATCTTTGCGCTGTTTTTCGTCTCCGGCGTGGCCATCAGCCTGGGCCACCTCGACCGCGAACTGAGGAAGCCGCGCCTCCACCTGATGATCCAGGGGTTCGGCTTCATCCTGACGCCCGCGCTGATTATACTCACCGCCTTCTGGATCCCCGAGGGGCGGATGAAGCAGGGGGTGTACCTGCTGGCTGTCCTGCCGACGACGATCAGTTCCTGCGTCGCCTTCACGGCCGCCGCGCGCGGAAACACGCTGGCGGCGATCCTCAACGCCGTGGGGAGCAACCTGCTGGGCATCGTCCTCTCGCCGCTGCTGGTGGGGCTGATGATCGGCGCGGGGGGAGGGGCGCAGCCGGGCGCGGTGGGGAAGCTGATGCTGGAGATGGCGCTGCTGGTGTTCGTGCCGTTCGTCATCGGGCAGGCGGTCGCCGCGCGGTTCCACGCGTGGCGCGAATGGATGCGCGGCGCGCAGTCGCTCCTTTCGCAATGGCTGGTGCTGCTGCTTTCGTACTGCGCCTTCGCCAAGTCCATTTCGACGCTGACGGAGCAACTGGGTGTGATGTGGCAGGTGTTCGCCTACCTGGCGGTGGTGCAAATCGTTCTGCTCGGCCTGGCGGCGCTGCTGACGCGCGGCGCCGGACTGGAGCCGCCCGACCGGTCCGCGGCGATTTTCTGCTCGACGCAGAAGACGCTGGCGTTCGGGCTGCCGATCGCCTACTCGCTCAACATCGACGTGCTGCCCCTCGTTTTCTACTACCTCCTCCAGATGCTGACGGCCAGCCTGTTCCTGCACGAATGGAATCGGCGGCAAGCGCGAAGAGGGGTGTAGCGCGGGGTTGCAATCCTGCGCGCGCTCCCGCGGGCGTTCCGCCCGCGACGCGGACTTAATAGTCCGCGCTACATACGACCCGCAGAGCAGGCGTGTAGCGCGGGTTATCAAACCCGCGATATCGTTCGTTTCTACCGATTTCCCAAACGCCCCGCTGACTCGAATGGGACAGCCCACACCAACGAGGGCGCAGCATGCTGCGCCCCTACAACAACAATCCTCGCGCTCCCGCGGGCGTTCCGCCCGCGACGCGGACTTGATAGTCCGCGCTACATACGACCCGCAGAGCAGGCGTGTAGCGCGGGTTATCAAACCCGCGGGCTTTCCCCTCACCACTTCTTGAAGACGAAGAAGACCGCGCCCACCAGGCAGATGCCGGCCGCCAGGTAGTTCCACCGCAGCAGGTTCTCCTTCATCACCAGCATGCTGAAGGCGCAGAAGACCACCAGTGTGATCACCTCCTGGATCGTCTTGATCTTGGCGAGGCTGCCGAACTCCGTGTAATACCCCGCGCGGTTCGCCGGCACCTGGAAGCAGTATTCCGCCAAGGCGATCCCCCAACTGATCATGATCGCCAGGAACAGCGGCCAGCGCGGAAACTTGAGATGGCCATACCAGGCGAGCGTCATGAAGATGTTGGAGATGGTGAGGAAGATGATCGTGCGCATCTGGGTCACTCCGGAGCGGAAGCCATCAATCTCGGCCGCAACATGCCGGCTAGGAAGAACGAACCCGTGGCGCAGATGAGGTCATCCGGCCCGGCGAGGCTTCGCGCGCGTTCGAGCGCCTCGAAGGCGTCTTCGCATGCCGTGGAGGGGGTGGCGAAGAGGTCGCGCGCCATCTGCGCGAGGAACTCCGGTTCGGCGGCGCGGGGGGAGTCGGATTTCGTGAAGATCACCGCCCCGGCTCGGGGGAGCATGAGCCGGAGAATCTCCTCGACGTTCTTGTCGCGCGAGACCCCCATCAGCAGCACCAGCCGCTTGCCGGCGAAGGCCGTGTCCAGCGCCTCCAGCAGCGCGCGAACCGAGACGGGATTGTGCGCGCCGTCCAGCAGGAGCGGGGGGCGTCCGGGAAAGTATTCCAGCCGCGCCGGGATGTGGGTGGCCGCCAGGCCGCGCCGGATGGCCTCCTCGTTAATCGCAACCCCGCAGCGCGCCGCAAGCGTTTCCAGCGCCGCCACGGCCGCCGCGGCGTTGAGCGCCTGGTGCGTTCCGAGCAGCCGAACCTCCAGCGCCGAGTAACGCCGCGCCGGGGTGGCCAGGTCGAACCGGCAGAAGGGGGCGTTGCCGTTTAGCGCCGTACGGACGTTCTCCAGCTTCACTTCGCGCCCGATGAGCGCCAGCGGGCTGTGCCGTTCGGCGGCGATCTGCTCGATGCGCGCGAGCGATTCCGCCTCCTGCGGCGCGCAGATGACCGGGATATTCGGCTTGATGATGCCCGCCTTCTCCCCGGCGATTTTTTCGAGCGTGTGCCCCAGCCGGTCCTCGTGGTCGAAGTCGACGCGCGTGATCACGGAGACCTCCGGCGTGATGACGTTGGTCGCGTCCAGCCGGCCGCCCATCCCGACTTCGATGGCGGCGAACTGCGCCCCCGCGCGGGCGAAATGGCGGAACCCCGCCGCCGTGACCAGCTCGAAGTACGTGGGGGATTCGTTCGGCTTTTCCTGGCGCGCGGCGCGGGTGTAGGGGACCAGTTCGTTGACGACGGCGACGAATTCCTCCTCCGACATCATCCGCCCATCCACCATCATCCGCTCCTCCACCCGGCACAGGTGGGGGGAGGTGTAGAGGCCGGCGCGGAATCCCGCCGCCGTCAGGATGCTCTGCGTCATGGCGGCGGTCGAGCCTTTCCCCTTCGTGCCGGCCACATGGACGGAGCGGAACGCGCGGTGAGGGCTCCCCACCGCCGCCATCAGATCCTCCACCCGGCGCAGGTCGAACGTGGCCAGGTCGTACTTGTACTTGGTCACCTTCTCGTAGTCGGTGAACTCGAGGAGAAAGTGGAATGCCTCTTCGTGGGTTCGAAAACTCTCGGTCATGATATTCCAGCGTCCAGGCTTGAACGGAAAAAGAAATGGAACAACGACGGCTTCTGGAACGGGATAACGGGGATTACAGAGATATGGGTCAACGGATTCCCCCGGCCGGCTGGCCCAACGCGATACGGGGCGTCTTCCGCCGCACCTCGACACTCGATTCCCCGAAGTTGATCAGCAAGCCGACCGGCATGGCGGTCGCGGCAAGGTAATTCGATAACTGCGCATCGTGGGCCGGCGACAGACGGAACGCGGATTTCAGTTCGACGATCACGTGGCCCTCGACCAAGAGATCCGCGACGAAGTCACCGACGAGTTCCCCTTCGTAGGAGACCTTGACCGGCTGCTGCGCGGCGACATCGAGCCCTGCTTTGCGCAATTCGATTACCATGCACTTCTCGTAGACCGATTCGAGAAAACCGAATCCCATCTTATTATATACGGCATAGGCGCAGCCGATGATCTTCTCCGTCACATCAGCGTAAGGCAACACGCTGCCCGTCGTGCCCTGAGCCCTCAACTCTCTCTTGGTCCCATCTTTGTCTTGCATCATATCTCTGTAATCCGCGTTATCCCGTTCCGAAGTCCGTCCTCTTCTTCTTCGTTGTTCCGTCACCCCAATATCTCTGTAATCCCCGTTATCCCGTTCCAAAGTCCCTCGTCCTTGCCGTTATCCTTCCTCATTCCGGCTTCGGGTCGCGCGTCATCAGTTCGGAGGCGGCCAGTTGCGCGGACTTGTCCTGGAAGAGCACCTCCCCCACCGCGCGCGCGATCGGCATATCCACGCCGGTGCGTTCGGCCAGCGCGCAGACGGCGCGGGTCGTCCAGACCCCTTCAGGGACCATCGGGGCCAGCCCCTTGAGCACGTCGGCAATGCGCTTGCCTTTCCCTATCTCACGGCCCACGCGCAGGTTGCGGCCGTAAGGGCTCACGCAGGTGGTGATCAGGTCGCCCAGTCCGCTCAGGCCGAAGAAAGTCTCGCGCCGGGCCCCTTGCGCCACGCCGAGCCGCGCGATTTCCGCCAGACCGCGCGTCAGCAGCGCGGCTTTGGCGTTATCGCCGTAGCCGAGCCCGTCGCAGATGCCCGCCGCGATGGCGATGACGTTCTTCACCGCCGCGCCGGTTTCCACGCCGACGGGGTCGTCGCTGGTATAGACGCGGAAGCGTTCCCCCATGAACGTCTCCTGGATTTCCTGCGCGAACTTCGGATCGCGCGCCGCCGCCACCACCGTCGTCGGGCAGCGCTTGGCCACCTCCTCGGCGTGACTCGGGCCCATCAGCAGCCCCACATCCTCGCGCCCCACGACCTGCTGGATCACCTGGCTTCCGCGCAGGAGCGTCTCGCGTTCGATGCCCTTGGAGACGGTCATCAGCCGCGCGCTGGAACGTTTGGCGAGTTCGGCCGACTTGCCCGCCACGTCGCGCATATACACAACCGGCACGCTGAAGACAATGATCTGCGCTTCCTTGAACGCCTCCTCCAGGTCGTTGGTGAGCTGGACCGAGGGGGGAATCCGCACGCCCGGAAGGAACTTGCGGTTCTCGCGCGTGCGGCGAATCTCCTCCGTGATGTCCGGGAACACTCCCCACAGCGTGGGCCGATGCCCATTCTCCGCCAGGAGGCAGGCGAGGGCCGTCCCCCAGCCGCCATCCCCCAGCAACGCGATGCGTTTCGGATTCATTGGGTCGTTCTCGCTTTCTCACCGACAAGGACCGCAAGGACAACAAGGACGTCAACGACGCATTTCTGCGCCGCGGTTATTTCTTCGCCTGTGAGGACAACTGCCGCAGGTACGCCTGGATGAAATCATCAATCTCGCCGTCCAGGACGGCGTCCACATTGCCGGTCTCGGTGTCGGTGCGGAGGTCCTTCACCATCTGGTACGGCTGGAGCACGTAGGAGCGAATCTGGTAGCCGAAGGCGATCTCCCCCTTGGCGTCGTAGGCGGCGCTGGTCTGCGCCGTCTGTTGCGCCTGGCGCAGGGCGTACAGCTTGGCCGCCAGCATCTTCATCGCCGTGCGGCGGTTCTTGTGCTGCGAGCGATCCACCTGGCAGCGCACGACGAGTCCGGTGGGCAGGTGGGTAATGCGCACGACCGATTCGGTCTTGTTCACGTGCTGCCCCCCCGCGCCGCCGGCGCGGCAGGTTTCGACTTTGATCTCCGCCTCCTTGATCTCGATCTCCTCTTCATCCGGGAGCTCGGGGGTCACGTCGACGGAGGCGAAGGAGGTATGGCGGCGCTTGTTCGCGTCGAAGGGGCTGATGCGCACGAGGCGGTGGACGCCGATCTCCGCTTTCAGGTAGCCGTAGGCATAGGGGCCGATGACGTGGATGCTGACGGAGCGCAAGCCCGCCTCTTCGCCGGGGTTCACGTCCACCATTTCGATCTGGTATCCCTTGCGTTCTGCCCAGCGGGTGTACATGCGGAAGAGCATCTCGGTCCAGTCGCACGATTCGGTGCCCCCGGCGCCGGCGTGGATGTTCAGGTAGGCGTTGCCGCGGTCGTAGGGGCCGCTGAGCATGCGCTGGAACTCGAAGGCCTCCAGCCGCTGCGTGAGGGCGGCGGCGTGGGTGGTGAACTCCTCCTGCGCGGAAGCGTCGTCCTCGGAAAGCTCCCCCAGCACCTGGAGGTCGTCGAGGCCCGAGACCATCTGCTGCATCGGGTCGAGTGTGGCTTTCAGCGCCTTGAGCGCGGCGACGGTGTTCTGCGCCCCCTCCTTGTTATTCCAGAACTCCGGCTCCCCCATGCGCGCTTCAAGCGCCAGGCGCTGCGCGGTCAGCCCCGGCAGGTCAAAGAGACCTCCTGAGCGAATCCACGCGCTCGGTCAACGCGGCCAGCTTGTCGCGCATCTCGGAAATCATCGGCATACCTCAAGGAGAGGAAAGGTCGGCGCGGCCCGCTATCGGGACCGTCCCCATGATTGTATTGAAAACCGGGGGGATCGGCAAGCGGAGGAATGCAGAATGCAGAGTGCAGAGTTCAGAATGCAGAAGTGACGACTCCCGGCAGCGTTTCCTCCGTCAAATCGCAAATCGCCGTACTGTATTTCGCTGCGGCTAAGTCCTCCGCTCGACAACGGGGATTTGACGTCTCCCGCCTCCCCGCGCTATCCTCTGTCAATCCGGTTCATCTTCTCCTTATTGAAAGGCTTCTCATGATCGTCGACCAGCTCAAGAACGTCGCGCTTTACAAGTCCGACAAGAAGCTCGCGCGCGCCCTGGAGTACCTGGCGAAGACCGATTTCTCCAAAGTGCCGACGGGCAAGGTGGTGATCGACGGAGACAACCTGTTCGCCCTGGTGCAGGAGTACGACACCCGCCTTCGCGAGAAGGCGCAATTCGAGGCGCACCGCAAGTACATCGACGTTCAGTACGTCGTCGCGGGGACCGAGCAGCTGGGGTATGCCCACCTGTCCGCCCTCAAGAGCGCCGTGGCGTACGATGCGGGGAACGACGCGCAGATGCTCACCGGCGAAGGGAGCTTCATCACCGCCTCCGCCGGCACGTTCCTCGTCTTCTTCCCCGAAGACGCTCACATGCCCGGCCTCGCCATCGGCAAGCCCAAACCGGTGCGCAAGGTCGTAGTCAAAGTGAAGGTGTGACGGCAACGGACAACGGCTTGGGGACAAGATAACAAGATGGACAAGACAAGGTGGCTGGGAAACGGCCTCTTTGGCCGTTCGTTTCCATCTTGATAATCTTGTAATCTTGTCCGGCCGTTAATGATCGCGAAAGCGAGAAGGCGCAGGATGAATAACCCGATCGCCGTTTGCCTGGACCGCAACCCGTTCGCGACGGTGGATGAGCTGGTGGAGACCGCCGCGCGGGTTGGGTTCGACAAGCTGGAGTGGTTCGAGATCATCGAGCCGGTGTGGACCACGCCCGCCGTGGCCGAGAAGATATGCGGGCTGATGCGCCGGTATAAGATCGCCCCGCAGTACCACGCGCCGTATGACGGCCATTTCGACCTCGCGCGCGAGGGGAACGCCTGGCGCACGCCGGCGCAGATTGCCGACGTCCTGCGCCAGTGCCTCGACCGCGCGGAGACCCTGGGCGCGGGGCTGATGACGGCGCACCTGGGCACCTGCCCGCCCGGCGCGGAGCGCGCCGAGGGGCTGCGCTGCGTGATGGAGGGGGTGCGCCTGGCGATCCCGGAACTGGAGCGCCGCCGCATCCGGCTGGCGCTGGAGAACCACACCCGCGCCGTGCTGGCCGACCCGCTGGGAGACCGGCTGGCGGATTTCGACTGGCTGATGGAGAGGATTCCCTCCGAGTGGGTGGGCCGGACGCTGGACATCGGCCACGCGCACATCAACGGACATATCGAAGAGTTCCTCACCGCACCGCTGGACCGCATTTTCAATTTCCACCTGCACGACAACCACGGCCTCTCCGACGAGCATCTCCCCCTCGGCGAGGGAGCCGCCCCCTGGGACAAGGTGCTCGCCCTCATCGCCCGCGCGCGCTACCGCGGCCCGCTGACGCTGGAGTTCTTCGCCACGCCGGAACAGTACGCGCGCTCCATCGGCATGATACGGGCGGCAACCTAGCGCCGCGCGAGAGCATCACTTTCGAATTTGCCGTTTTCGGCGCTCCTCCATCATTCGAGCTTCTCATTAGAAGCTGTTTTGCTCTGTTGAAATCATTCTGCGAACCCCCGCAGGGGGTGATGGATAGTAGCCCACGGCGAGCGAAGCGAGTCGTGGGTGAGCAAGCTGCTTCTCGGGCGTTAAGAGCCCCCGAAGGGGGCGACGGAACCTTGGCGGGAGGCTCCGTCGCCCCCTTCGGGGGCTCGGGGGTTGGGTTCGACTTGCCCCCACGACTCGCTTCGCTCGCCGTGGGCTAGAGTCCGACGGCCGCTTCGCGGCCTGACGAACGAAACAGGATGGTCTCAACACAGCAAGACAACTTTTAGTCGTCGCGCGGCAACCTAGCGCCACAACGCACTGCGACGCAGCCACTTACGCCACATCGCGTTTCCCTCCCCCTTCCGCCCATGAAACTTGTTGCCCTTCGCAATCGCCTCTGCTAGAATCGGCGCAACTTTAGCTGGCGCTTCAGTCTGCAGACAGCCTTGGAAGGAGAGAAACCGTGAAAAAGGGCATCAATTACTGGTCGTTCCCGGGCGGTCTGGAGGGCACGAAGGAACTGCGGGAATTCTTCGCGCAGTCCGCCGAGTTCGGCTTCGAGACGGTTGAGTTGTGCATCGGCGAGGCGGGCAAGTTCAACTTGAAGATGACGGAGAAGCAGTGCTCCGACATCCGCGCCCAGGCCGAGAAGAAAGGCGTCCAGATCACCTCCTGCGCCAGCGGCATCTACTGGGGCTACAACCTGGGCTGCAACAAGGTCGTCGACCGCAACAAGGCGGAGCAGGCTGTGAAGCACATGCTCCAGATCACGCAGTGGCTGGGCGCGGACGCGCTGCTGTTCATCCCCGCCGCAGTGGATATCTTCTTCAACCCCTCCGCGGAGGTGCTTTCCTATGACGTGGCTTACTCTCGCGCGCGCGAGGGGACGCACCGCCTCCTGCGCGTGGCGGAGCAGTGCCGCGTTTCCCTCTGCGTCGAGAACGTCTGGAACAAGTTCCTCCTGAGCCCGCTGGAGATGCGCGATTTCATCGACGGGTTCAACAGCGAGTTCATCGGCTCCTATTTCGACGTCGGCAACGTGCTGGCCACCGGCTACCCGGAGCAGTGGGTCCGCATTCTGGGCAAGCGCATCCGCCGGGTGCACCTGAAGGATTACCGCGTGGCCGTGGGCACCGCCGACGGGTTCTGCGACCTGCTCGAAGGGGACGTCAACTGGCCCGAAGTGATGCGCGCGCTGAAGACCGTGGGCTACGACGGCCCGCTGACGGCGGAGTTGATCCCGCTGTATAAGCACCAGGCGCTGACGCGGGTGAAGAACGCGTCCGCCGCGATCGACGCCATTCTGGCGATGTGATGGAACCGCCGCCCTGCGAAGGCTCGCCGAGTCCTTCGCAGGGTTGGCCGGGTCCGCGAAGAACCTTGCGAAGGTAGATGAATCTTCGCAAGGTTTCCTATATCTCAGAGGAGAATGCAATGATTAAGGTGGGACTCTGCGGCGCAGGTTTCATGGGCAAGATGCATGCCGCTTGTTATGCCGGGTTGCCGGGCGTCAAGATCGTCGCCGTCGCCGACGTCCAGCGCGACGTGGCGCTGGCCGCCGCCAAGCCGAGCGGCGCGAAGGTCTTTTCGAAGGCGGCCGACCTCATCGCTCAGGCGGATGTGGACATGGTGGACGTCTGCCTGCCCACCTACCTGCACGGCGAGCATGTGATTCAGGCGGCCAAGCGCGGGCTGGATTGCTTCTGCGAGAAGCCGATGGCGTTGAACCCCGCCGAAGCGATTCGCATGGTCAAGGCGGTGCGCGCGGCGAAGATCAAGTGCACCGTGGGCCACGTCATCCGCTTCTGGCCGGAGTACCAGGTGCTCAAGGAGATGATCGACCGCCGCCGGTTCGGCGCGTTGCGCGCCCTTTACCTGCGCCGCTTCGCCGCCCAGCCCAGCGGCTGGAAGAACTGGTTCCAGAACCCGCGCCTCAGCAACGGCGCGGTGCTGGACTTGCACATCCATGACGCCGATTTCGTCCAGTACCTGTTCGGCCGCCCGAAGAGCCTCGACAGCGTGGGCGTCTGCAGCAAGGGATCGTGGGACCAGATCAGCACCCAGTACCACTACAAGGGTGTCGCCGTCAGCGCCATCGGCGGCTGGTGGCCCTCGTCGGAGCCGTTCGACATGGCGTTCCGCGGCGTCTTCGACAAGGGAGTGGTGGAATACTCCAGCCGCTTCGCGCCGATGGCGCTGTTCGTCCCGGGCAAGGAGCCCCAGAAGCTCACCGTGCCGCAGCCGGCCAGTAGCAGCAAGGTGGATGCCGGCGGCAACATCAGCAGCCTGGGCGGGTACTTCAATGAAATCCAATACTGGGTGGAGTGCCCCCAGAAAGGGCGCGCGCCGGCGGTGGTCACCCCCGAGGATGGCCTGGCCGCCGTGGAACTGGTCGGGCGCGAAATCGCCTCCGCCGCGAAGAAGCAGAAGAGCTGAAGGAGACCGCACTGCGGGAGTGCACGAACTGGGGACACAATACTTTGCGGAGCAAAGTTTTGTGTCCCCAGCGTTCGATCGGTGCGCCCGCCGCTCGCGCCTCCCTCTCACCGTAACTGAAGGATTACGCCTTACCCCCACAAAGTAAGGCGGAAAAGAAACCATGGCCCAACCGACGCCGCACCCCGGCGCGATCCTGATTGTCGGTATGCTCAGCGCCTGGCCGGAGTTGTTCGACCGCGCCGCGGAGACGCTTGCCGCGCGGTTCGGCGCCATCCGCCGGCGCAGCCCCGATATCGCTTTCACGTTCACCGATTACTACGAACCGCAGATGGGGCGCGGCCTCCTGCGCCGCTTCTATTCCTTCGACGGCCTCTTCGACCCCTCCCGCCTGCCGGAGGCGAAGCTCTGGACCAATGAACTGGAGCGGCAACTGGCCGGCCCGGCGTATCCCGTCGCGCGCCCCATCAACCTGGACCCCGGCTGCGTGGACCCGGCGCGGCTGGTGCTGGCCACCACCAAGGACCATGCGCATCGCATCTACCTGGGGCAGGGAATCTACGCGGAGATCACGCTGAATTTCCTGCATGGCAGCTTTCAGCCGCTGCCCTGGACCTACCCGGATTTCCGCACCGCGCCGTACCTGGAATTCCTGACGCAGGTGCGGACGGATGTACTCGAACAACTTTCACCGCCAAGCCCGGTGCGCTTGCGCACCGGGCTTGGCGGTTCGCCCCGTTGCTAATCATAAGGAGAGACCCGTGGAAAGAACTCTGCTGATCATCAAGCCGGACGCGATCCAGCGCCGGTATGTCGGCCGCATCGTGACGCGGTTCGAGGAGAAGGGGTTTCAGATCGTTGCGCTGAAACTGACGCAGATTCCGGAGAAGGTCATCCGACGCCATTATTCCGCGCACGAGGGGAAGCCGTTCTTCGAGCCGCTGGTGCGCTACATGAGCGCGCAGCCGGTGGTGCTGATGGTGGTGCGCGCCAAGGGGGCCATCGCCGTCGCGCGCAAGATGATGGGGGCCACCTTCGGCGCGAACGCCGAGCCGGGCACCCTCCGCGGCGATTTCGCCATCAGCAACCGCTTCAATCTCATCCACGGTTCCGACAGCCCCGAGGCCGCCGAGAAGGAAATCGCCCTCTTCTTCAAGCCCGAGGAGATCCACGAAGTCGCCGATGCGCAGGAAGGAATCGTTTACGACCTGTCCGCGGGAGAGAGAATCTAGAGAACGACGAGTGCAGAGCGCAGAGTGCAGAATGTGGATTGCAGAGTGAACGGCCGATAGGAGCCGCTTATTGACGAATCTCTCTCCGAAAAGTACAGTAACCTGCGTTTCCACGCATGTTTACGGATAAAGGAGAGGTCCATGCTTACCGCGCGTCGCCGCAGTGCCGTGGTTGGAATTCTCGCCGTGTTGTCGTGCACCCTGCTCCTCGGCGTTACGCCGGCGCAGGGAATTCCCATGACGGCCATGACGCAGAACTTCGACGGCGTCACTGCGCCCGGCCTCCCGGGCGGATGGGAGAATCTGGGCTACGATGGGGGCGCCTGGACGACGACGGAGAGTTCCACTTACCCGTCCGGCGTCACCCCCATCAACTCCCCCAACATGCTGTGCTTCAATGCGCATGACGGGTCTTCCGGAAACTCCGGCCACTTCCGGATGACTTCTCCAGTAGACCTGACCCGCTACAGCAGCGTGCGCGTGCGCTTCTGGATGTATCATGACAGCGCCGCGGAGGACAAAGACGACTCTGTCCGCGTGATTGTCGCCAACGGCGGGTGGTCCTCGTACGTCGGCCTGACCGCGTTCAGCCGGTACAGCGCCGATACGGGATGGGTGGAGCATGAAGTGACGATCGGCGCGTCGGCGGCCAACCACCGCAGCGACGTCTATATCGGCTTCCAAGCCGTGGGCGCAGGAGGCAATGACCTCTTCCTGGACAACATCCGCATCATGGGCGAACGCGACCCGGGCTGCTATCCGAACAATGGCACGGTCGGAACCGAGGTGGCCATCGCGGGAACAGGATTCGGGGCGAAGAAGGGGAAAGTATATTTTCAGGGGCAGAAGACGCCGCTGAAGGTCCTGACCTGGTCCGACACGCAGATCAGCTGCGTGGTCGGCGCATCCTACACGAACGCGCCCTATGACGTCAGCGTCCTGCCATCCGACCCCAAGGGGGCGGCCCCCATTGATGTCGCGGGGGGCTTCAACATGCGGTCTCCGGCCCTCCTCTCGGTGGACCCCGCCGGGGGAGCGCCCGGGACGATCATAACCGTCACCGGGAACTTCTTCTCGACAAAGAGGGGGAAGATTCTGCTGCACGACAGCGGGCCGGGCGGGCTGGTGCTGAAGCCGTGCAAAGTGGCGGCCTGGAGCATGGACACCGACACCGGCGCGAGCTCGGCGCAGTTCGTCATCCCCAAGGCGCCCTCGGGCACTTATGACATCTGGTTGACGGTGGCCAAGGAGCTTCCGGATGCGACGGCGGGCGACGCCGTGACAATCCCTTAGCCGGTCCCCGGCACTGAAGTGCCGGGCTATTATCATGCCGTTCCTGCCCTTCGGCAGGCTCAGGGCCGTGAGCAACGTCGAACGGCGGGACGGCTCATTGAAGAACGATGGTTCCAATAGAGCAGAACCAGTTCTAGTCATTCAGGGGTGAGCAATCACTCATGGATAAGGAGAAGCCCGTGCTTGGATGGCGCCTGCGCAGAGTTATGGTTGGAGTCGTCGCGGTGATGTCATGCATCCTGTTCCTCCCCGCCGCGCAAGCGCAGGTGACGCCCACGGTGCTGGCGTCGTGGGGCTTCGACAACGTCACTGCGCCCGCCCTCCCGGACGGATGGGCCACTGCAGGGACCAACGGGGGCGCATGGGCGACGGCCTCCACCTCGGTGAATCCGGCCGGCATCGACGCGGTCAGTGCCCCCAACATGCTCGTCTTCAACGCCCATGCTGCCTCTCCGAGTAATCTCGCCAATGGCTACCTGACGCTTTCGGAGGATGTGACTCATTACGTCAATGCGCGCGTGCGGTTCTGGATGTACCACGACAGCGGGGCGTCCGGCCGCGACGATTACATTCAATTCATTTATTCCACTAATGCGTGGAGCACGCTCTTTGCCGTCGTGGACTTCCACCGCTACAGCAGTTCCCCGGGATGGCAGGAACACGAGGTCTTTCTGCCCGCCGCGCAGACCGATCATCAGGCAACGCTCTCCATCGGGTTCACAGGCCATGGCGCCGGCGGCAATGATATCTTCATTGACGACGTCCGCCTCATCGCCGAACTCGATCCATACTGCGACCCACCGGAAGGCACGGCAGGGACGCAAGTTCAGGTCATCAGCACCGGCTTCGGCGCAAAGAAGGGAAAGGTGTACCTCGTCGGCCAGAAGACCCCGCTGAAGGTCACGAGCTGGCTCGATGGCAACGCCACGTGCGAGGTCACCGGCATCTACCCGCCGGGGGTCTACGACGTGAGCGTCCAGCCTGCCGACCCGAAGGGGGCGGCCCCCATCATTCTCGCGAACGCCTTTACGGTGAGGGCGCCGGTTATTGCGTTCGTTGACGCAGGCGGAGCGCCCGGCGACGTCCTCGACCTCGATGGACGCTTCCTCACCACGAAGAAGGGAAAGATTCTGCTTCGCAACAGCGGACCCACGGGAGTCATCGAGAAGTCGTGCAAAGTCGTGAGTTGGACCATGGACACGACGACCACGGGGAATGGCTCGGTTCACTTCGTGGTCCCCAAGGTGCCCTCGGGCACGTACGACCTGACGCTGCAAGTCAAAGGGATGCCCGACGCCTTCGCGCCAAACGCCGTCACGGTTCCGTGAGCGAACCGGGGAGTAATGATAGGAAGTTGCTCTGTTGAAACCATCGTGACAGCGTGTCGTTCTTCCCGGGTCGAGGTGGGGACACAAAACTTTCCTTTGGAGAGTATTGTGTCCCCACCGGCCCCGCAAAGCCCGGCGGGACATTTGTTGACGAGCCCCGCCATGAACAGTACATTAGCGTCCGCCAGGAGGGCATGTTCAGGGTTAAGGAGAGGCTCATGTTGAACGCGCGCCTGCGGGACGTGGTTGCCGGTTCCCTTCTTCTCGTTCTGTGCCTCCTGTGGCTCCCCTCCGCACAAGGGCAGGGCCTGACCCGGACGGTCCTGTCGCAGAACTTCGACAGCGTCACCCCGCCCGACCTTCCCACCGGCTGGGACCGCATCAACAACCCCAGCGGAGGCACCTGGACGACGGCCGCGACCTCCGCGTATCCGGCCGGCGTCAGCCCGGTCAATTCACCCAACATGCTCTGCTTCAACGCGCACGCCGCCTTGAACAACTACTCTTACGTTACCCTGGAAACACCGGTGGACCTCACCCACTACGTCAATACGCGCCTCGCATTCTGGGTGTACCACGATTCCGGCGCGGCGAGCAGCACGGATTTCATGCGACTGCTGTACTCCTCCAACGCCTGGGTGGACCGGGGGTTGGGCGACGCCATCTATCGCTACTCCGCAACCCCCGGTTGGCAGGAACAGGTATTCACCTTTCCCGCGGGTGCGGCCGATGGCCAGTCCGCCTTCGTTGTCTCTTTCGAGGGCCACGGAATGGCCGGGAACGACATCTTCATTGACGACATCCGCCTCCTCGCCGACTTCGTGCCCTATTGCAGTCCCGGGCAGGGGAGCATCGGCACGCGCATGACCATCAACGGCGCGGGGTTCGGCACTAAGAAGGGAAAGGTGTACCTCGCCGGCGAGAAGACGCCCCTGAAGGTCGTCCTCTGGTCCGACACCTCCATCGTCTGCGACGTGGCCGCCCTCTATCCCGTGGGCGGCCCCTTCGACGTGAGCGTCCAGCCCGCGCTTCCGAAGGGAGCGAGCCGGGTGACTCTCCCCTCATCGTTCTCGGTGATGCCGCCGGTGATTGACGATTATGAAACCACCGGCGCGCCGGGCGCCGCGCTCGATCTCGTGGGCCATTACCTCGGCCCGCAGAAGGGGAAGATCCTGCTGATCGGCAGCGGACCCAAGGGGGCCTTCGCCAAGTCCTGCAAGATCGCCAGTTGGACCATGAACACCACGACCGGGGCCAGCGCGGTGGAGTACATCGTGCCGAGCATTCCCTCCGGCACCTACGGGCTTGTCCTGCAGATCAAGGGGATGCCGGACCTTATCGAACCGGACGCCATCACGGTGCCGTGAAGGAGCGGAGTCCTGCAGCAGCGCGTTCGAGCCGCCGCCGTCCCGTCATACGGGACGGCGGCGGTTTCATTATGCGGGCCCGGGCGCGTTGGGGGCCCCCAGGTATTTCTCCACCGCCGCCATGTAATCCGTCACGTTCGAGAGTTTCTGCACCGCGAGGTTGAATGGCTTGCCGTTGGCGAGCACTTTGGAGTAGTGGCAGGACTGCTTGCGCATCATGACCGTTCCTTTGCGTTCGCCGTGCAATTCCACCAGTCCGCGGTAATGCTCCAGCAGGATGGCGCGGATTTCCTCGTCGGCCGGGGGCGGGGGGAGGAGGCCCGTCGCGATGAGCGCTGGGGCCTGGCGGAAGATCCAGGGACGCCCGATGGCCGCCTGCCCGATGGCGACCGCGTCGCAGCCGGTCTCGCTGAACATCTTCTGCACATCCGCGGCGATGTGGATTCCGCCGTTGCCGATGACGGGAATCTTCACCGCCTGCTTCACCTGCGCGATGACCGCCCAGTCCGGAGCCGCGACGGCCGCCCCCTCGGAGAAACGCGGGTGGATGCAGAGCGCCGCCGCGCCGGCCGCCTCGCAGCGGCGCGCGGTCTCCACCGCGGTCACCTCCCCCTTCCAGCGCCCGGCGCGCATTTTGACGGTGATGGGGACGCGGCTCGCCTTCACCATCGCGGCGACGACCTGCTCCACCTTCTCCGGGAACTCCATCATCGCGCCCCCCAGCCCGTCGCCGATGACGCGCCGCTTCGGACAGCCCAGGTTGAGGTCCACCATGTCGAAGCCCAGTTCGTTCATCACCCGGGTCGCCTCGGCGGCTTCGTCGGGGTCACCGGACATGAACTGGCCGGCGATGGGGTGTTCGTCGGGCTTGAAGGCGATGTAGTCGTACGTGGCCTGCATGCGGCGCACGAGTTCGCGTGCCTTGACCACCTCGGTGGTGACCAGCGCCGCGCCGAAGCGCCGGCAGATGCGCCGGAAGGGCCAACTCGTGTACGCCGCCATCGGGGCGAGCGTCAGGTTGCCGGGGATTGTCACCGAACCGATTTGCATCCAGGAATCCTCGTTGTTCTCACCGCAGGCGCAAAGGACAACAACAGACCGGACAAGATAACAAGATAACGCAAGATATGGGCAAAGGACGCCGTTGATATCTTGAGAATCTGGTAATCTTGTCCGGCCGTAGCCGTTCTCTGCGTCCGCGGTGAGCTTGAAGCGCGCCACGCCGCTTACTGCGCCTCGCGCAGCGCCTCGACCAGACAGAGCGCGTTCTGGATCGTCAGCGCGAGGCCGGCGGCCTCGTCGCGCCCGACGCGCCAGGAGCCGTCGGAGCGCTGCTGCTGAATCAGCCCCTGCGCGATTTTCTCGGCGGCATCGTAGCAGACGCGGCGGCGCGTGATGCCGTAGAGCGCGGCGGCGGCCCAGGCCAGCGTGGCGCTCTCCTCGCCGACGAGCGCTTCGTCGCGCAGCCGTTCCGTGAACAGGAAGTAATCCATCGCGGCGTCGAGCCACTCCGTCTCCCCGGTGGCGAGATGGAGGCGGCAGAGGAAGATGACGGGCCCGGCCAGATAGCTCAACTGCTGCGTGCGGCGCTTGGCGCGCAGCGCGGAGGCGGAGGCGAGCCCGTGGGCGTCCATGCGCACGAAGAACACCTCCTGGTCGGCCTGGAGCTCGACGGCGCGCAGGAGGAACTTGCCCGCCATGCGCGCGTTGAAGTCGAGGCTCGCCGCCTGGAAGAGCAGGCCCGCGCAGGCGGCGGAGCGCACGTCGGCGGTCTCCTCGCGGGCGCCGGAGGGGTCCACATCGTACACGGCGCCACTGGTCGGCCCCTGCTGAGAGGCCAGGAACCGCGCCGCCGGCAGGGAGATGTCGTAGCGCGCGGTGACGTGCGCGGCCAGTCCCAGCCACGCTTTCTCGCGGACGGGGGCGGGCGCAGGCGCGGCCCCTTCCCTGGGCGCCGGAGCGCTCAGGAAGTCCCCGTTCGGGAGCATCAGGTTCGTCTTGGTCCACATCAGCAGCCGGCGGCCGTGCTCGGTGCGCCCGCAGCCGAAGTAGAGGCTGGGCAGTTTGTGGAAGACCGACAGCGGCTGCTCCGGGGCCGGCCAGGTTTCCTGCTCTTTCGATTTTTCATCCAGCCAATTCATGGCCGCATTGACCGCCTTGCAGCAGGCGGCGGCGTTGCGCAGTCGGGGCATGTGCGGGACCTCCGTTAGCGTACCGTAGAAACAAAGGACAGAGTACAAAATGACGAATGACGAAACCCGAATGCCGAAGGAATGTCCAAAACGGCAAGCCCGAAAACGCCAGCTCCCGTGGAACGGGTCGAGGTGGGGACACAAAACTTTCCTTTGGAAAGTATTGTGTCCCCACCGGCCCGGCCTGTCACCCCGGATGGCTTCAACAGAGCAAAACAGCCTCTATTCAGGACTCTTGTCATTGGCGTTTCTTTCGTCGTTTGAGCATTTCACTCCCCCACGGAGCCCGATGCCGGACCGGCGGCTAGAAGAGCCTCGAAATTCCGGTAGCGATAAATATCCGGTCTCCCCACAGCATCGCGATGATCGCGGCCATCGAGAGGAACGGGCCGTAGGGGATGTGATGGTCCTTCGTCCGGATCAATTGAATCACCCCGATGATTAGCCCGAAGAAGGGGGCGAGGAAGAAGGTGACCAGCACCAGCTTCCATCCCAGGAAGCCGCCGATCATCGCCATGAATTTCACGTCGCCGAAGCCCATCGCCTCGCGCTTGAAGAGCATTTTCCCCAGCACACCGGAGAGCCAGACCGGGAGCGCGCCGACGGCCATCCCCACCAGCGAGGCGCAGAGCGGACCCAGGACGTTGTCGTCGAAGAAGACGTAGGCGCGCCCGAAGGGCGGATTGCTGTGCAGCCAGGGAACCAGCACGCTGACGACCGGGGCCAGCACCGCCACGCCCAGGGTGAGGGAATCCGGAATGATCCGCAGTTCCAGGTCGATGAAGCTGGCGGCGATCAGGAGGCTCATCAGCGCCAGGTAGACGGCGGTCACCGGCAGCGCCTCGTCGCGTCCGTTGAGCACCCAGAAACTCAGCGCGAACAGCGCCGCCGTCAGGAATTCCACCAGGATGTAGCGCGGCGAGATGTACGAGCCGCATTGCCGGCATTGCGCTCCGAGCAGGAACCAACTGACCAGCGGGATGTTGTCATACCAGGCGATCAGCTCGTGGCAGTGCGGGCAATAGGAGCGCTGCGGACGCCAGGGAGCCTTGTCGCGCGGGAGCCGATAGATGCAGACGTTCAGGAAGCTGCCGACGATGGCGCCGAGGAGGAACAGCACAATGGTCCAGAAGATCAGCATCCGGGAGATCGCTCCGAGTGAATTACCAGGCGACGCTCGACAGATTCTAGCAGGCGCTCCCCCGCGCGGCAAACGGGTGCAGGGCGGGCTTTAGCCCGCCTTTGCCGCGCACCGGCTGAAGCCCGCGCCTATGCCTTGAGCGCGGCGGCAATCTTTGCGCGCCACGTCTGCAATTCTCCCGGCGCATATTTGCCGGCGACCCAGCGGAAGGAGTAGCCGTCCCCCTCGTGGCGCGGGATGATGTGGATGTGGACGTGCGGCACCACCTGCCCGGAGCAGGCGCCGTTGGTCTGGAAGAGGTTGAACCCGTCCGCCTTCGCCGCCGCGACCACCGCGCGCGACAGGGCAGGCAGCTTGCGCCCAAGCGCCGCCGCCAGATCCTCCGGCAATTCCGTGAACCGCTCGTAATGCTTCTTCGGGATCAGCAGAACATGCCCCGGCTGAACCGGCCCGATGTCCATGAACGCCAGCAGCGACTCATCTTCGTACACCTTTTCCGAAGGGATCTTGCCAGCCACGATCTTGCAGAAAATGCAGTCGGACATGTCATGTCTCCTCATGTGAAGTTGCCACTGCGTTGACCGCTAATATACACCGGCACAATGCAGAGGGAAAGTGGGAGGAGGATGACGAATGACCAGGAGCTGTTTTGCTCTGTTGAAATCATTCTGCGAACCCCCGCAGGGGGTGACGGATAGTAGCCCACGGCCGCTTCGCGGCCTGACGAACGGAACAGGATGATTTCACCAGAGCAAAGTTGTTTCATAACTCGGCGGGTGGAACCACGCGCAGAAGCGCTTATCTCGTCGGCACCAGGACAAACAGCTTGCACCTCGGGCACTGGGCGCGCTTGCCGGCTTGCTCGGGGGGAGCCTTGAGCGACTTGCCGCAGCGGCAATGGAAGCGAATGAAGTGCGCGTCGCCTGTTGCGTCGGCGGGCGCATCGCTCGGCGCGGCGGGCAGTTCGAGGGGGGGCGTCTGCTCCTGCTTCTTGCGCGCTTCCGAGGGAAGAATGAGCGGCTCATGCTCCGCCAGCGGGAGCGGCTGGGGCGGCGCCGTGACCGCCGGCAGGGGCGCGTGCGCCCCGGAGCCCAGCGCCGTTTTGTTGGACGCGTGCACGCGGGAATACTCCCGGCCGCGCTCAGTGGCGGAGTTGCGCCGGCGCAGGATATCCAGCAGCGTGCGCTCCCCCTCCTCGATCGTCACCCATCGCAGCTCCGTCAGGAACACGGCCAGGAACATGCCGGCGGCGAAGCCCCCCAGGTGCGCCCAGTAGGCCACGTCCCCGCCGCCCAGCACCGCCCCCGCCAGGTCGAAGAGCAGCCAGAGCAGGATCATCCAGTAGCTGCTCAGGTCGAACCAGCCGTACCAGACCTTGACGATGAACCAGGTGAGGTAGAAGCAACTGATTTCGTTGATGGGGAACCAGATCAGGAACATCCCCACCACGCCGTTGATTGCTCCGCTGGCGCCGATGACCTGGGCGTCGCTCATGAGGTTGTGCGCCGCGCCGGCCAGCACCCCCAGGCCGACGAAGACAAACGGGTAAGCGATGTTCCCCACCTTCTCGCAGACGGCGTTGCCGAAGACCCACAGGAAGAGCAGGTTCCCCGCCAGGTGCATGAGGCCGCCATGCAGGAAGATGTGGCCGATAAGCCCCAGCGGCTGCCAGCCGTCCAGGACAAACGGGACGCCCTCCAGGTCGGTCACGTGGCCGGTGGCTTCCTGCGCCACGTAGCAGGCAATGATGACCGCGACGATGACGTAGTTGGCGATGGGGTACCGGTACAGCGGCACGTCCACGCGGTACGGGATCAGCAGAAACATCGCAGTTCATTCTCCCGCCCGGGAAGGGGCGATTGCCGGCGAACGACAAGATGATAGCTTAATCGGGAGGGGATGTTCTAACGCCGAATTACTGAGTCGGGACCGCGTGCCCAACCACCCAATCTCCTAATCTCCCCTGCGAACACGCCAGGGAGACTGGGTAATTGGGAGATTGGGTGATTGAGGCATTCCTTCGTCCTTCGTCATTCCGCCCTAGCAGATCCTCGGCAAGTCCTCGCCGACCGGAACGGTGAGGATGCGCTCGCCGCTGATGGTGGTGCGCAGGAGGGCGACGCCGGCGGGGGAGGCGATCACCTCTCCGATGACGGCGGCCTCGCGCCCCAGCGGCATCGCCCGCAGAAGGTGCAGCGCCTGGTCGGCATATTTCGCGGGGAGGACCACCACCGCTTTCCCTTCGTTGGCGACCCCAAGCGGGTCCAGCCCCAGCAGCCCGCAGGCGCCGCGCACGGCAGGATTCACCGGCACCGCAGTCTCGCGTATCCGCACGGCCACCTTGGAGGCCTGGGCGATGTCGCACAGCGCCGCCGTCAGCCCGCCGCGCGTCGGGTCGCGCAGGGAATGAATCTCCGGGAGCGCCTCCAGCAGCGCGCGCACCATCGGCCAGAGCGGGGCCACGTCGCTCACGATTTCCGATTCGAACCGCAGCCCCTCGCGGCGGCTCATCACGGCCATGCCATGGTCGCCGAGGGTCCCGGTGATCAGCACCGCGTCGCCGGGGCGCGCCGCGGCCACGCTGCCGCTGGTCGCGTACCGCCGCACGCCCAATCCGGTGGTGTTGATATAGACGCCGGAGCCCTTCCCGCGCTCCACCACCTTCGTGTCCCCCGTCACCACCTGCACGCCCGTCTCCTTCAGCACCGCCGCAAAGGAGCTGAGCAGGCGCTCCAGGTCGGCCACCGCCAGCCCCTCCTCCAGAATCAGCGCGAGGGTCATGTACAACGGCTCCGCCGCCTGCATGGAGAGATCGTTGATCGTCCCGCATGCGGCGAGCCGGCCGATGTCCCCGCCGGGGAAGAAGATCGGGTCCACGACGTAGCTGTCGGTGGTCAGCGCCAGTTCCGTGCCGGGCATGCTCAGACAGGCGGAGTCATCCAGCCGGTCCAGGATGGGGTTGCGCAGCAGGGGGAGCATGAGGTTGCGGATGAGCTCCGACGTACGCTGCCCGCCGCCGCCGTGGGAAAGAAGAATGCGTTCGTTCTTCATAGGACCTCCAGGCCGGCTAATTCACACAGACGAACATGGTCAAAGATGGACACACGAACGGACACGGTAAACCTGCAACGCCGAGATGCTCCGCAACTCAATACGAAAGCGAACCGCCGAACTCCTGACTTTCAGTTCTCAGTTTTCAGTTTTCAGTTCTCGCCGTTCTCCGTGGCCCTCCGTGGCTCTCCGTGGTGAAACAAGCCGTGGCTCACGGTTTGATCGCCGCATACTTGTAATACGCCGCGCAGGTCCCCTCGCTGGAGACCATGCAGGCGCCGACGGGCGTTGCCGGGGTGCAGCGCTTGCGGAAGAGCGGGCACTCCGGCGGGGTGATGACCCCCCGCAGCACTTCGCCGCAGCGGCAGCCGGTGTGCTTCTTCGCCGCCGGGAGGGGCAGCCCCGCCAGAAGCGGAGCGGCGTCGTGCGCGGCGTATTTTGACGCAATCGCCAGCCCGCTGGCCGGGATCGTTCCCAGCCCGCGCCACTCGGCATCGCATTCCACGAACGCCCGCTTAAGCGTCTCCTGCGCCTTCGCATTCCCTTCGCGCGTCACGGCCCGTTGGTACTGAATCTCCACGCGCGGGCATTTCTCCGTCAGTTGCCGCAGGATCATCTCCATCGTGATGGCCATGTCGGAGGGCTCGAACCCCGCGACGACGCAGGGGACGCCGTGCTTGCGCGGGATGAACTCGTACGCGTTCGAGCCGATGATGGCGCTGACGTGGCCGGGACACATGAAGCCATCGACTTTCACCTCGCCGCTGGAGAGCAGCGCCTCCATGGCGTTCGGGATGGTCTTGTGCGCGCAGAGGACGCGGTAGTTGGAGAGCTTTTCCTGCGCGGCCTGGAGGATCGTCCAGCCGATGGTGGGGGCGGTGGTTTCGAAGCCGACGCCGAGGAAGACGATTTTGCGCTGAGGCTGCTCGCGGGCCATCTGCAGGGCGTCCAGCGGGGAGTAGACGACGCGCACACTGGCCCCTTCGGCGCGCGCCTGCTCCAGCGATTGCTCGCTGCCGGGCACGCGCAGCATGTCGCCGAAGGTGGCGACGGTGACATCCGGCCGGTGCGCCAGCGCGATGGCCTGGTCCACGTAGCCGTCGTGCGTGACGCAGACCGGGCAGCCCGGCCCGCTCAGCAGGGAGAGCCCTTTCGGCATCAGCGTGCGCAACCCGCTGCGGAACGCCGCCATCGTGTGCGTGCCGCAGATTTCCATGATTTTCACCGGGCGGCCCAACTCGCGCATGAGGGAACTCATGCTCAAGAGGGTGGAGGAAAAACTCATGGCTTCTCCTCCTGGTCGCACTCGGCGGCGGCCTCCTCCACCTCCTTCATGATGCGGTCGAACTCCGCCACATCTTCCGCCGACCACTTGCGAATGGCGAACCCGGCATGGAGCAGGACGAAATCCCCCACGGCGGGGTCGTCGATGAACGCGACGTTGGCCGTGCGGGTGAGGCCGCGCACCTCCACGGTCGCGTTCGGGCCATCGAGCTTCACGATTTTGGCGGGAACGGCGAGGCACATGGTCATACTCCTTCTATTGGCACTGCGCCAGCGCGACGGCGGCCTGGCCCAGGCACATTCCTCCGTCGTTGGGAGGCACTTGCGTCTGAAAATACGCCTGGAACCCCTCGCGCGCCAGCGCGTCGAGCGTCAGTTCCAGCAGCAGCGAGTTCTGGAACACGCCGCCGCTGAGGGTCACTTTCTCCAATTTCTCGCGCTCGCGGATCATGACGCAACTCCGCGCGACGGCTTCGGCGAGCGTCCGATGGAACGCCCCGGCGATGAGACGGCGGTCCCTTCCCGCGCGCAAGTCTTCTGCGATATGCCTGATCATCGGGCCGAAGTCGAGCTGGTGGAGCGCGCTGTCCTCAGCGCGCTGGGGACACAGGGAACGACAAGCGCGCTGAGAACAGCGCGCTCCACCAGCGTCGGGAGCGGAACGAAGCTCGAATTCGTACGCCTCCGCCTCGCGCGCCGCCATCGCCTGCAGCCGGATCGCCGCCTGCCCTTCGTAGGAGACGGGCTGGTTCAGGCCGACCAGCGCCGCGACGGCGTCGAACAGCCGCCCCGCGGAGGAGGTCATCGGCGAGTGCAGCCGGCGCGTCACCATCTGCGCCAGCAGGGCGCGCTCCGCGCCGGGCAGCGCGTCCGCCAGCAACTCCAATTCCGGGGCCTCCGGGCCGAACTCCTCCACCAGGTACGCCAGCGCCATCCGCGCGGGATGCCGCACCGCTTCCTCGCCCCCCGGCAGCGGGACCTGCCGGAAATGCGCCGCGCGGCGGAATTGCTTCAGGTCCGCCACCAGGAACTCCCCGCCCCAGATCGTCCCGTCCGTCCCGTAGCCAGTGCCGTCGAGCGCGACGCCGATCACCGGCTCGTTCAGACCGTTGTCCGCCATGCAGGAGGCGACGTGCGCATGATGATGCTGCACGGCGACATGCCGCCCGGGGAGCGCCAGCGCAAGGCGCGTGGAATGGTAGTCCGGGTGCATGTCGTGGGCGATGATCTCCGGCTTGAGCGCAAACGTGCGCTGCCAGTCCGCGACCGATTCCCGGTGGAAGCGGTTGGTGGAGAAGTCCTCCAGGTCGCCGATATGCTGGGACATCAACGCGCGGTCGCCCCGCGTGATGCAGAAGGTGTTCTTCAGATCAGGCCCGACCGCCAGGACGCACGGTCCCGAAAGAGGCAGGGAGACTTCATTGGGCACATACCCGCGCGACCGCCGGATGAACTGCGTCCGCCCGCGCACGATGCGCAGCACGGAGTCGTCGCAGCGGCGGAGAATGACGCGGTCATGGTCCAGCGCGTAGTCGGCGATCGGGCCGAGGATCGGCGTCAACTCCTCCAGGTTGCGCGCCACCGGCTCCTCGCTGACGTTGCCGCTGGTCATCACCAGCGGGCTGATGCGGTCGAGGAGCATCCGGTGCAGCGGGGTGTAAGGGAGGAACGCGCCGACGTCCGGGGTGTCCGGAGAGATCAGCGCCGAGAGGGTGGATTCCGCGCGGCGCGGCAGGATGACGATGGGGCGGGCGGGGTGAAGCAGTTCCTCCTCTTCCGTCTTCCCCACGAGACAGTGCTCGCGCAGTTGCGCCATCGAGGCGAACATGACGGCCAGCGCCTTGGCCGGGCGAACCTTGCGCTCGCGCAGGCGGCGCACGGCGTAGTCGCTGCGCGCATCGCAAGCGAGATGGAAGCCTCCCATTCCCTTGATTGCGACGGTCGCTCCTTCGGCAAGGAGACGGACGGTTTCGGTAAGCGGGTCGAGGGATCCGTTGGTGGAGCGCGCTGTCCCAGGTGCGCCGCAGTCCGGATTCTCGCGGGCGATTTCGCGTCCGGAGGCATCCAGCAGCCGCAGGCGCGGGCCGCAGGTGGGGCAGGCGTTGGGCTGGGCGTCGAAGCGCCGGTCGGAGGGATCGCGATATTCGCGGCGGCACTCCGGGCACATTTCGAACTCCGCCATCGTGGTGCGTTCGCGGTCGTACGGCAGCCCCTCGATGATCGTGAAGCGCGGCCCGCAGTTGGTGCAGTTGGTGAAGGCGTAATTGTGGCGGCGGTTGGCGGGGTCGGCCACGTCCGTTTCGCACTCGGCGCAGGCGGCCAGGTCGGCGGGGACGGTGGCGGCGGATTGCCCGCCCTGCTCGCTGGCGACGATCTCGAACCCCTTCAACCCCGCCGGTTGGAGTTCGCGCTCCAGGAAGCTCTCCATCTTCGCCTGCTTCGGGGGGTGGGTTTTCAATTGCTCGATGAAACGCAGGATGCTCTCCGCCTCCCCCTCCAGGTCGATCACGACGCCGCGCGGCTCGTTGCGCACGCTGCCGGCAAGCCCCAGTTCCTGCGCGTAGCGGTACACCGTGGGGCGGAACCCCACGCCCTGAACGCGCCCGCGGATTACCAGTTCGACTCGCTTGGCCACGGTGCACCTGCAAGAATTGGACGGACGCGGACGACGCGCGCAGGCACGGGCTTCAGCCCGCCCCTACGCGCTTCCCTTGCCCAGCCCTTCGCGCTGGGCGGCCACCCACTCGATCCAGGGCGCCACCCCCTCCCCCTTCAGCGCCGAGAGGGGGAAGACCGGCACCTGACCGTTCACCTGCCGGATGAACTCCATGCAGCGCTCCATTTTGAAAGGCAGGTAGGGGATCAGGTCAATCTTGGTCAGCACCACCGCCTTGGCCTCGCGGAAGAGCATGGGGTACTTGGCCGGCTTGTCCTCCCCCTCGGTCACGCTCAGCACCGCCACCTTGCCCATCTCCCCGAGGTCGAATTCCGCAGGACAAACGAGATTCCCCACATTCTCCACCACCACCACTTCCAGCGCGTCCAGCGGCAGGTCGAGCAGCGCCTGGTGGACCATGCGCGCCTGAAGGTGGCAGCCGCCGCTGGTGAGCAACTGGCTGGCCTGGATGCCGATGCGCACGAGCCGCTCGGCGTCGTACGTCGTCTCCACGTCCCCTTCGAGCACGGCGAAGCGGAACTTCCCCGCCAGCCGGCCGACCATCGCCTCTAGCAGCGCGGTCTTCCCCGCGCCGGGCGAGCCGATGAGGTTGAGCATCAGCAGGCGGCGCTTCAGGAGCAGTTCGCGCGTGTGCTCGGCCCAGAGGTCGTTCTCTCCCATGAGATGGCGATAGACCTTGATTTCACTTCGGCTCATTCTCTTCCACCTCCAGAGATTCCAGGTGCAGTTCCCGGCCGGTCAGCAAGTCCAGGTTATGGCTGGCGCATTTGGGGCAGATGAAGTAGTTCTCCCCCACCGCGCCCTCCCATGCGCACGAGCCGCACCGAGCCGTGATCGGCACATGTCGTATTTCGAGCGTCGAGCCGGCCAGTCGGGTGCCCGCGACGAGCGCCTCGTAGGCGAAGGTCAGCGTCTCCGGAATCACCTGACGCAGGTCGCCCACGGCGACAACCGCCTTGAGCAGTTTCGCCTCCGGGGCTTGGCGCTGCAACTCCGCCGAAACCAGCTCCACGAGGGCGGTGCAGATGGAAAGTTCATGCATAAAGCGTTCACCTGACTAGAAGCTGTTTTGCCCTGTTGGGTCGAGGTGGGGACACAAAACCTTCCTTTGGAAAGTATTGTGTCCCCACCGGCCTAACCGAGCGTACCGTAAGGCGTAAGACGAAGCAACAACTAACGTTCGGCGCTATCACAGAGAGCATGAAATCAAGCGTCAGCAAGCGGAAAGCGCGCGGGCTGAGAATAGTTCTTATTCCCGACTAATTCCATCATATATGCCCCAGGGCTGTTGCGCAAGGAGCAACTTCAGATTCTGCGCAACATAGCATACTCTAATGTGTAACGACAAAGCGTTCATCTCGGAATGGCGGAGAGTGTATAATACCGGCAAGAGTATTTTGCGTTCCACCGTTCAGGCGCCCAATCATCAGAAAGGCGCGATGAATACGCCCGTGACCAGACTCCGCCTCGGCATCAGCGCCTGCCTCCTCGGCCAGTCGACCCGCTACGATGGCGGGCATAAGCTGGACGCTTTCCTGCGCGATACGCTGGGGGCGCAGTTCGAGTTGGTGCCGCTCTGCCCGGAGGTGGAGGCGGGGTTCGGCGTTCCGCGCGAGGCGATGCGGCTGGGGGGTGATGCGCCGGATGTCCGCCTCGTGACGCGCCGGACGCGCCGCGATATGACCGAGAAGATGGAGTCCTGGGCGGAGAGGCGCGTGACGGAGTTGGAGAAGGAGAAGCTCGCGGGGTTCATCTTCAAGTCGCGCTCCCCCAGTTGCGCGGTGCATGGAGGGGCCGTGGGGCTTTTCGCGCGCGCCTTCATGGAGCGCTTCCCGCAATTGCCGGTGGAGGAGGATGAACGCCTGCATGACGACGCGCTCCGCGCCGCGTTTCTTGGGAAGCTGCTCGCCGCAGGGCGCTGAGGCGGCGGAGACGCGAGCGGCAAGTCCGCGCCAATGAATTCGCGGGTTTGATAACCCGCGCTACATCTGCAAAATCGGTTCCAGAAAGAAGGAGGACCTCGTGGCGCTGATTCACTGCGATTTCTTTTCCACCGCCCTGAGCTTGAACACGTCCATGTGCGTCATTCTGCCCAATCCCGCCGAGCCCCCCGATGGGGGGTTCATCAGGACGCCGGACCGGAGGCGGCACCCGACGCTCACCCTTCTTCACGGGCTGTCGGACGACCACACGATCTGGCAGCGGCGCACCTCCATTGAACGCTACGTCGCCGGCATGAACCTGGCGGTGGTGATGCCGACGGTGCACCGGAGTTTCTATGCCGACATGGCGCGCGGTTCCCGCTATTGGACTTTCGTGAGCGAAGAACTGCCCGCCCTGGCGCGCTCCTTCTTCCCGCTGTCGGACGCCCGGGAGGAGAATTTCGTGGCGGGCCTTTCCATGGGAGGCTACGGGGCTATGCGGCTGGCGCTGACTTATCCGGAGCGTTACGCCGCCGGGGCAAGCCTGTCGGGCGCGCTGGACCTAGTTGGCCTCGTCGAAATGCCGGCGTATGAGCCGATACGGGCGGAGTTCGAGAATATCTTCGGCGATCCGCATGCGATCGCCGGAAGCTCCCATGATCTGCTGCATCTCCTGGACCAGCTCCCCGCGCGCGGCGGAGCTCGGCCGCGCTTGTTCCAGTGGTGCGGCACGGAGGATGCTCTGTACGCGGGCAACGCGCGTTTTCGCAGCCGCGCGAAGAAGGCGGGGGTGGAAGTGACGTACGAGGAAGGGCCGGGAGGGCATGAGTGGGGCTGCTGGGACCGGCAGATTCAGCGCGTGCTGGCCTGGCTGCCGCTGCCGCGCTGAGGCGCGGCCTTCACTGCGGCGGAGCGTCCGCCGCCGGAGGAGGCCTCGGCGCTCTTTCGCGCAACTCGCATCCGCCGGCGTGGCCGATCAGTTCTTCTTCGTCGCCGCGGCGAGCTTCTTGACGAACCGCCCCACTTCCTGCACCAGTTCCGGGAGTGGGCGGCCCGCGCTTTCGGCGACCTTGCGGACGATGGCGCTGCCGACGATCACCCCGTCGGCCGCCTGCGCCACCGCGGCCACCTGCTCGGGAGAGGAAACGCCGAACCCCACGGCCACCGGCTTGTCCGTCGCCGCTTTGACGCGCGCGATGTGCTGCGCCAGGTCCAAAGGGAGCGCGGCGCGCGCGCCGGTGGTGCCGGCGACGGCGATGTAATAGATGAAGCCGCGCGAACGCCGGACGATCCCCTTCATGCGTTCATCGGGGGTGGTCGGCGCGACCAGGAACACCGGGTGCAGCCGGGCCTTCTCGGCCAGCCGCGCCACCGCGGCCCCCTCCTCGATGGGCAGATCGGGGATGATCACGCCATCCACCCCCGCCTCCGCCGCGCGCCCGAAATACGCCTGCGGCCCGTGGCGCGAGACGATGCTGAAGCTGACCATCGTCAGGATCGGCAGCTCGCAGCGCTCGCGCACGCCGCGCAGCATGTCGAAGATATCCTCCAGCCGGCAGCCAGCGCTCAGCGCGCGCCCGTAGCTGGCCTGGATCGTCGGGCCGTCGGCCACCGGATCGGAGTAGGGGATGCCCAGCTCCAGCATGTCCGCCCCGCAGCGCTCACACTCCTCGATCAGCGCCGCCGTCGCGGCCAGAGTGGGGTCGCCTGCGGTGAGAAAGGGCATGAACGCCGCGCGATTCGCCGCGCGGCATTTCTCGAAAGCAGCATCAATTCTGTTCTTCACATCCTCTTCCTTCTGTTCGCGAAATGTTCACCACAGAGACACGGAGGCACGGAGAACGTCGGCTTGCGATCTAACAGTAAGCGCGCTGGGACAGCGCGCTCCACTACGTTCTGCATTCTGCACTCTCGGGAGCGCTTGCGCGCCCCTCTCGCGTTCTGCACTCTGCATTCCATCCCCCTCCGTGGTGAGCTAAATCTTTTGCCCAAGTTTCTCCGCCACCTCGACGCAGTCCTTGTCGCCGCGCCCGGAGAGGCAGATGACCATGATCTGCTCCGGCTTCATTTTCGGCGCGGCCTCGACGGCGTGCGCGATGGCGTGCGCCGATTCCAGCGCCGGGATGATCCCCTCCAGCCGCGAGAGCAGCCCGAAGGCTTCCAACGCCTGCCGGTCCGTGGCGGAGTTGTAAGTGACCCGCCCGGTCTCCTTCCAGTAGCTGTGCTCGGGGCCGACGCCGGGGTAATCCAGCCCGGCGGAGATGCTGTGCGCCGGGAGCGTCTGCCCTTCGGCGTCCTGCAGCACGTAGGAGCGGCTGCCATGCAGCACGCCGATGCTGCCGCGCTCCAGCGTCGCCGCGTGCTCGGGGGTGTTCAAGCCGCGCCCGGCGGCCTCGACGCCGATCAGTCGGACCTCCTTGTCCTTGATGAAGGGGGAGAACATCCCCGCTGCGTTGCTCCCGCCGCCGACGCAGGCCAGGATCACGTCGGGCAGGCGCTTCTCCGTCTGGAGCATCTGCCGGCGCGTCTCACGGCCGATCACGGTCTGGAAATCGCGCACCATCATCGGGAAAGGGTGCGGCCCGCCGACGGAGCCGAGGATGTAATGGGTCGTGGCGACCGAGCCCATCCAGTCGCGCATCGCCTCGGTCATCGCCTCCTTCAGCGTACGGGTGCCGCTGGTGACGCTGACGACGCGCGCGCCGAGGGTGCGCATCCGGAAGACGTTGAGCGCCTGGCGGCGCATGTCCTCCTCCCCCATGTACACATCGCATTCGAAGCCGAACAGCGCGGCGACCACCGCAGTGGCCACGCCGTGCTGCCCCGCGCCGGTCTCGGCGATCACCCGCTTCTTCCCCATGCGCCGGGTCAGCAGCGCCTGCCCCAGGGTGTTGTTGATTTTGTGCGCGCCGGTGTGGAGCAGGTCTTCGCGCTTGAGGTAGATCTTCGCGCCGCTGAGGCGTTTCGTCAGCCGCTCGGCGAAATACAGCGGCGTGGGGCGCCCGGCGTACTGGCGCAGGTAGTACTCCAGTTCGCGCCGGAAGGCGGGGTCGCGCCGGGCGGCGCGGTACGCCTTGTCCAACTCGACCACGGCGGGCATGAGGGTCTCGGGGATGTATCGGCCCCCGAACGGGCCGAAATGTCCTTTGGCATCGGGCAGCATGGCAACTCCAGTCACAAACAGACGAAAGGCACAACGCAACGAAAATTGTAATCCGATGGGGTCGGAAATGAAAGAGAGAACCTCAGGAAGCCGAAAAACTTGACGAATTGAGCCTGAACCCGGTAAACTGGATCGGTTCGTGAAAGCGAGGCCGCTCGTGCCGTGCGGCATGACGCGCTTGGCGTTCGGACCGTTCGTTCGCCTGAAAGGCGTGCCGATGCTTGACCCGGTGTTTGATGCGCCCGATCGTCAGGAATGGGACGAATTGGATTGGGAGCGTTTCCTCCAGCGCGCCGACGCCCGCACCGCCAAGTACCAGGAACTCTACGAAACCCTCGCCCAACACCCCAACCGCGACCTCCTGATCGCCCATGAGATGGGTTGGGAGGAGGAGCTGCGCCGCTGCGGAGGGGAACGCAACTGCCCGGCCTGCGAGGACCGCTTCGACTGCGAGGCGTACGAACTCATGCGCCTGATGTCCGACCCGCAGAGCCTGGAGGAGGACCCGGACGCCGCGGAGTTGATGGCCTGCTTCGAGCAGTTGCGCGATATCCCCGCCTATTGCCGCGCTCAGGAATTCGCCGCCGCCCTCGAAGAGAAGCTGCGCGCCTCCGTACCGCGCTGGGCGAACGACGAAGAGGCGCGCAACGCCGCTTTCCACGCCCAGATGGTCCCCGCCCAGATCGCCGGAGGGCACGGCATCGGCTACGAGCGGGATTCCCTCTGCGGCAACATCGCCAACTGCAAACGCGCCCTGCGCAGCCTGGACCAGTGCCTGGATGAACTGGCCGGTCTGACCGCGCGCGGCCTGCTGGGCGCGCCCGACCTGGAGCAGGTTCGCACCCAGGCCGCCTCGCTGGTCCAGGAGGTCACCTGCTGGATCGACCAGTTGCGCGGCCGCATCTGGTGGCGATGAACGCGCCCTCCGCCGCGCCTCTCTGTCCGGCCCAATGTGAATGCTCCGGCCCCTTGACATGGCTTCTTCGGCGCGGCTATAGTGCGTCTTGGGATTCCGATTTCACGAGACGGAGGATGTCCGAATGCGTCCGGCGCGCTCCCTGCTGACGGCCCTGATTGCCCTGCTGCTGCTGGCCCCCACCTGCCTCCTGGCGCAAACCGCCGCGCCCGCCAAAGATCCGATTGACGCGGCGATCGATACGTTCTGGAATACGGGCAAGCAGGATTACCTGGACGTCAAGTTCTCCATGGAACTGGACCGCGCGCGCAAGCTGCTGATCGAGCAGCGCGACCAGTCGCTCAAGAAGGTGGCGGCGCTGCTGGACAATAATGAAGTGCAGGTTCGGCTGAACGCGGCCGTGGTCCTGGCGGGGATGGCCCAGGCCGGCGGCGACAGCCCCGAGCTGCTGCAAGCGCTGAAGCGCTGCGTGGGGGACAGCAGTCCTGCGCTGGCGCTGTGGGGCGCGCAGGGGATCATCGCCAACCCGCAGTTCCCGGACACCGAAAAACTGGCCACCCTGACGCTCTGCCTGAAGTCCACGCGCCCGCGCCCGCTGCGCGTGGCGGTGGCGCTGGCCGCCAGCGATGCGAAGCTCAAGCCGGCTATTCCGGTGATCATCAAGTACATGGAGAGCCTCAAGGATGAATACCGAAAGCAGATCGACACGGCGCTGACGCCGAAGAGCGAAGGCCGGATTGAAGTCGGCCCCGGCGGAGCCGATGCGAGTTTCCCCGGCGCAGGCGCAGCCGCGCGGCCGGGCGCAGGCGGCCGTCCCGGCGCGGCGCAACCCCCCGGGGCCACGCCGCCGGGCGCCACCCAACCCGCTGGCTCGTCCACCCAACCCGCCGGTACGTCCACCCTGCCTGTAGCAACGCCCACGCCGAAGAAGGTGCTGCCCCCCATCGACCCCGCGAAGCTGACGATGCAGGAGCAGGAGACGCTCATCCGCGATTTGGAGACGCTCCCGACCGTGATGGAGCTTCACCACATCGGCTTGGCGCTCGAAGCGCTGGTGAACAGCGCTTACGCCCTGCAGCGGGCCTCCTTCGATTTTGACGCCACTCCCCCCTGGGCGCTGAACGTTTGCGTGGATGCTGCAAGCAAGTGGCTGACAAGTCACCCGGCGGAGGAGTTCACTCCGGCGGCGACCGTTCGTCCCGCGCCGGCCCCCGCCGCTCCGGGCGCAGCTCCCGCCGCTCCGGGCGCAGCTCCCGCAACGCCGGGCGCACCGGCCGCGACGCCGCCTGCGTCCGAAAAGCCGGCGGCATCACCGGCCACGCCGGCGGCCCCAGCCGCGCCCGCCGCTGGGGAAAACGCGAAATAGGCTGCGCCGCGGGTGCAGGCGCGGGCTGCAGCACGCACAACGCGGCCTCGGCGGGCCAAGGCCCGCCGCTACACATGCCACTCCCCGTGAGGTCATCAGACATGGCTGGAAGATCGCTCTTCGCCAACGTAATGCTCTTCATCATCGCCGTGCTTCTGGCCGTGGGCCTCTACCTGACGGTCGGGGCGGTGGACCTGTTCCGCCAGCGCGAGGAGCGGCTCATCGCCGACCTCGCGGATATGCGCGCCGACCTCGCGCGCCTGCACGAGGAGATGGCCTCCGGCCGCCTCAGCGCGCCCCCTTCCAATTCTTCCGCGTCCGTTCCGGGCGTAGCCGAGCGGGCGAGCGCGCTGCCGCATTTCCCCAATATGGAAGTGCGCGATCCGGCCGCCGTCTCCGGCGACGGGGTGGTCAGCGCGACCGGCGCCGAGACGGGCAATATGAATTACATCATCAACAATGAGGCGCAGGTCGCCGATTACTGGGGGATGACGTACGATACGGTGGGCACGCGCAACTTGATCGACCCCGACCGGTGGGAGCCGCTGCTGGCCGAGCGCTGGGAGATCAGTCCGGACAAGCTGACCTACACCATCCACCTGCGCAAGGGGGCGCTGTGGCACGATTTCACCGACCCCACGACCGGCGAGTCGTTCAAGGACGTGGAGGTGACGGCGCAGGATTTCAAGTTCTACATGGACGTGATCCAGAACCCCAAGATTCCCTGCGATTCGCAGCGCGTCTATTACGAGGACCTGGACCAGGTGAAGGTGCTGGACAATTACACGTTCCAGGTCATCTGGAAGCGCCCGTACTTCAAGTCCGAGGAGCTGACGCTGGGGCTGCTGCCGCTGCCGCGGCATTTCTACCGGTTCGATCCGGACAAGGCGTATGAGCAGTTCGCGCAGAACAACGAGCGCAACCGGATGATCGTCGGCTGCGGGCCCTGGATTTTCCGGGGATGGGAGAAGGGGAAAGAGATCGTATTCACGCGCAACGAAAAATACTACGCCCCGAAGCCGTACCTGAAGAGCCGCATTGTGCGGGTCGTCAAGGAGCCGACGGCGCGGCTGGAGTCGCTGCGCAACGGCGAACTGGACCGCATCGGCCTGCTGCCGGAGCAATGGGTGAAGCAGACCGGCGACGCGGCGTTCGCGGCGAAGTTCTCCAAGTTCCGCTATGCCGCGCCGAACTATTTCTACATCGGCTACAACCAGCGCAATGACCTGTTCAAGGACCGACGCGTCCGGCTGGCGCTGACGGAATTGACCGACCGCGAGCGCATCCTGCGCGAGGTGTACCTGGGGCTGGGCCGCATCACCACCGGCACGTTCTACGTGGACAGCCCCGCCTACGACAAGAGCATCGAGCCCTGGCCGTTCGACCCGGCGCGCGCCAAGGCGCTGCTGGCCGAGGCCGGCTGGGCCGACCATGACGGCGACGGCATCCTGGACAAGGATGGCAAGAAATTTGAGTACACCTTCCTGGTCCCCAGCGGCGGCTCGACGATTTTCGAGCAGATCGCGGAGATCGTCCGCCAGGAATGCTCCAAAGCCGGGATCATCGTCAACGTCAATCCGATCGAATGGTCCGTCTTCCTCCAGCGGCTGGAGGAGTGGAACTTCGACGTGTGCAGCCTGGGATGGCAGCTCAGCTGGGACGACGACCCGTACCAGCTCTGGCACAGCTCCCAGGCGGACCTCAAGCGCTCCAGCAACCACATCGGCTTCAAGAACGCCGAGGCGGACAAGCTGATCGAGGCGGCGCGCGTGGAGTTCGACCCGGCCAGGCGCAACGCCCTCTATCACCGGTTCGACCGCATCCTGCACGAGGAGCAGCCGTACACGTTCCTGGTCTCCCCCGATTCGCTCATCGCGCAGGACAAGCGCTACCGCAATGCGAAGGTGTACCCGCAAGGGCCGGACAGCGGGATGGACGTGAACAGCTTCTGGGTGCCGCTGGCGGAGCAGAAGTACAGAGAGTGAGGAAGAATGCAGAGTGCAGAGCGCGAGAGGGGCGCGCAAGCGCTCCCGAGAGTGCAGAATGCAGAACTGCACGGCGTTCCCCCTTCTTCCCTTGTCCTTGCAGTCTTTGCAGTCCTTTATGTCCTTGAGTCTGCCAACCCCGCATGAAGAACTACATCCTCAAGCGCCTGGCGTTCATGGTGCTCACGCTGTTCGTGATCACGCTGGTGAGCTACACCATGATGCGCCTGGCCCCCGGCGACCCGACCCGCCCCAAGGCGCTCGGCTCGGAGGGCGCCGGCGTGCAGCGCGCCGACCAGCGCGATACGCTGGCCGGCAAGCTGATGCGTGAGAAGTACCACCTGGACAAAAACCCCCTGATCGGCTATGGCTACTGGCTCAAGGACGTCGTCACGCGCTTCGACTGGGGCAGTTCCATCGTGGTGGACCCCGGCGCGCCGGTGATGAAAGTGATCGCCAGCCGCCTCGCGCCGACGCTCAAGATCAACATCCTCAGCATCCTGCTGGTGTACCTGTGCGCCATCCCGCTGGGGATTTACGCGGCGGTGCGGCGCAACAAGCTGGATGAGCGCGCCGTGACGGTGATGCTCTTCCTGCTCTACTCGCTCCCGGGGTTCTGGGTGGGGCTGCTGCTGCTCATGTTCTTCGCCGCGCCGCACGTCCTGAGCATCCACCTCGGCTTCATTCAATTCGTCCTGTGCTCCCCCACGCTCCCCGTGGCCGGGCTCGCGCCGGCGGAGTATCTGACCTGGGGAAAGAGCACCTGGGAGATCCTCTGGGCCACCTCCAAGCACTTCATCCTGCCGGTGCTCTGCCTCTCGTACGCCGAACTGGCGGGGCTTTCGCGGTACGCGCGCGTGGGGATGCTGGAGATCATCCGCCAGGATTACGTGCGCACGGCGCGCGCCAAGGGGCTGCCGGAATGGAAGGTGATCGGCAAGCACGTTTTCCGCAACGGATTGATCCCGCTGGTGACGCTCTTCGCCGGGCTGCTGCCGGAGCTGATCGCCGGCTCGGTCATCGTCGAGTACATCTTCTCCATCAACGGGGAGGGGAACCTGTCGCTGCTGGCGCTGACCAGCCGGGACTACCCCCTGATGATGGCGCTGTTCACGATCGGCGCGTTTCTGACCCTGCTGGGCATTTTGCTTTCGGATATTCTCTATGCCGTCGTCGACCCGAGAATCAGCATCCAGTGAGACGCCCGAGCGCGGGCGCTCCTACGGCGAACTGGTCTGGCGACAGTTCCGGCGGGAGCATCTTGCTATCGTCGGGCTGGCGCTGATCATCCTGCTGTTCCTGGTGGCGATGGGCGCGCCGCTGCTGGCGAGCAACAAGCCGGTGCTGGCGCGGGTGGATGGCCAGTGGCAGGCCCCGTTGCTGCGCGAGCTTTTCGCCCCCAGCCCGGAGACGCCGGAGTTGTTCCTGGAGCGGCTGTTCAACTTCGGCCTCGTAACTCTGCTCGCGTCGCTCCTCCTCGTCCTGCCGGTCTGGGGAATTGTTTGTATCGTGAGGCGGCGGTGGCGGGCTGTTGTAGGGGCAAGGCATGCCTTGCCCCTGCGTATGGGCGCGGCGTGGATCGCCCTCGGGATTGTCGCCGCCGCCTGCATGGTTCCCTTCTTCACCGTGCAAAGCCGCCTGGACAATACGGACTACCGCGCGGCGCTGGCCGACGCGGCGAAGCGGCCGGGGAATTTCGCGCTCTGGCCCGTCGTGCGCTACGGCCCCTTCGAAAGTTCGGGCACGCCGTTCCAGCCCCCCGGCCGGGAGCACACGCTGGGGACGGATCGCTCCGGGCGCGACGTGCTGGCGCGGCTGATCCACGGGTCGCGCGTGTCGCTATCGGTCGGCTTCCTCTCGGTCGCGGTGGCGGTGGCGCTCGGGCTGTTTGTCGGCTCCCTCAGCGCTTATCACGGCGGACGCGTGGACCTGGTCCTTCAGCGCGTGGTGGAGGTGGTCATCTGCTTCCCCACCTTCCTGCTGATCCTGACGATCATGGCGTTCGTGGACAAGCGCTCCATCTTCAACGTGATGCTGGTGATCGGGCTGACCGGCTGGACAGGCATCGCCCGGCTCGTGCGCGGGCAGATGCTCGGGGAGAAGGCGAAGGATTACATCACCGCCGCGCGGGCGCTCGGCGCGGGCTCCTGGCGCATCATCTTCCGCCACCTGCTGCCCAACAGCATCGCCCCCGTCCTCGTCTCGGCCACGTTCGGCGTGGCCGGGGCGATTCTCACCGAGAGCGGCCTCTCCTTCCTGGGTTTCGGCGTGCGCCCCCCGACGGCCAGCTGGGGCGAGCTGCTCAACCAGGCCCAGACCTGGCCCACCGGCTACTGGTGGCTGACCATCTGGCCCGGCGTGATGATATTCCTGACGGTGACGGTATATAATCTCGTGGGTGAAGGATTGAGAGATGCGCTGGATCCGAGGATGAAGGCGTGACGGATTCAACGTTCGACATCCGACGTCCGACGTTCAACGTTCGAAGAACGGCAACAAACGACGAAAGGCAACGCGGTGGCGGTGTTCGATCTGGAAGAGCGGCTGTTGGACTATGCTGCGCGCATCATGCGGCTGGCCGAGAAGCTACCAAACACACGCGTAGGCAACCATGTGGCCGCGCAACTTCTGAGGTGCGGAACATCGGCCCTGCCCAACCATGGGGAGGCGCAGGGGGCGGAGTCGCCCCGGGATTTTATCCACAAGATGCGCATCTGTCTGAAAGAGCTCCGCGAAACGCGGCGTTGGCTCAGGCTCATCCAACGTGTTCCTATGGTAAAATCCCCCCGCCAGGTTGAACCGTTGCTTGAAGAAACCGAAACGCTCATTAAGATATTCTTCACCAGCATCCGCACCGCCCAAAGGAAGCAGGACGCTATCAAGGGTTGATCTGTCGGCCCTTGTCGTTGTTGCCGTTACTTGGACGTTGAACGTCGGACGTCGGATCAGGTGCGCAGTGCGCACCGCGTCGAACGTTGAATCCGTTTCTTGAAAGTTGAGCGTTGAATGTTGAAAGTTGAATCCGTAAACCTGCTCCAGGTCAAGGATCTCCACACGAGTTTCCACACCCTCGACGGCATCGCCCGCGCGGTGGATGGCGTCTCCTTTGAGGTCGGCGAGGGGGAGACGGTGGGGCTGGTGGGGGAGTCGGGGTGCGGCAAGTCGGTCACCGCGCTCTCCATCCTGCGGCTGGTGGATGCGCCGGGGCGGATCGAGAGCGGCGAGATTCTGCTGCGCGGGCGGAACCTGCTGACGCTGCCGAAGAAAGAAATGCGCGCCGTGCGCGGCGGGCAGATCAGTATGATCTTCCAGGAGCCGATGACCAGCCTGAACCCCGTCTTCACCATCGGCGATCAGGTGATCGAGGCGGTTCGGCTCCACCAGAAGCTGGGGGTGGCCGAGGCGCGGCAGGAGGCGATCGAGATGCTGCGCAAGGTGGGCATCCCCAGCCCCGAACAGCGGATCGACAGCTACCCGCATCAACTGTCCGGCGGGATGAAACAGCGCGTGATGATCGCGATGGCGCTGGTCTGCCGCCCGTCGCTGCTGATCGCCGACGAGCCGACCACGGCGCTGGATGTGACGATCCAGGCGGAAATCCTGGATCTGCTGGCGGCGTTGCAGGGCGAGTTGAAGATGGCGGTGCTGCTGATTACGCACAACCTCGGGATCGTGGCGGGGATGGCGCGCCGCGTGGTGGTGATGTACGCCGGGAAGGTGGCCGAGAGCGCCGAGACGGCGGACCTCTTCGAGAACCCGCGCCACCCCTACACGATGCTGCTGTTCAAGGCGGTGCCGCGGCTGGACACTCCCCGGCTGTCGCGGCTGGAGGATATCAAGGGGGTCGTGCCGAACCCGAAGCGCTGGCCCGCCGGCTGCCGCTTCCACCCGCGCTGCCCGTACGCGATTGAGAAATGCTCCCGGCAGGAGCCGCCGCTGGAGGAGAAACGCCCGAACCACTGGGCGGCCTGCTGGGTGTTGAAGTGAGGGAAACGGCGGTGAACCGCCAAGACGCCAAGTCAGGTTAACGGCAACGACTTTCACCGCAGAGACACAGAGGACGCAGAGAACGGCAAGGCCGGTTAACGAAGACGGCAACGGCGTCTCACGCAAAGACCGGAGCGCGCGGCGTACCGCGCGCGGTGCAAAGGCGCAAAGAACGAAGCAAGATGGCAACAACCAGAGAGGCTTGTCTGATGAACGCATGCTGGCAGCAAGGACTTCTTCACCGCTCCTCGTCCTTGCCGTCCTTGCAGTCTTCTTGGTCCTTTGGAAAGTAGAGTGGCCCACTGATGTCAGCCGCCGAAAACGAGACCCCCGCCGCGCCCGCCGCCCCTCTGCTGGAAGTCCGCGGGCTGAAGAAGCATTTCCCCGTGCGCAAGGGGCTGTTCAGCCGCGTCCACGGCTACGTCAAGGCGGTGGATGACGTTTCCTTCACGCTGGGGCGCAAGAGCGCGCTGGGGCTGGTGGGGGAGTCGGGCTGCGGCAAGACGACGCTGGGGCGGACGGTGCTGCGGCTGCTGGAGCCGACAGCGGGGCAGATCCTCTTCCGCGGGCGCGACCTGGCCGCGCTCGACGCCGAATCGCTCCGCCTGGAACGACGCCACATGCAGATCGTTTTTCAGGACCCGTACAGTTCGCTGAACCCGCGCATGACGGCGGGGGCGATTGTGGGGGAGGCGCTGGCGGTACACGGCCTGGCGCAGGGCGCCGAGCTGCGCGAGCGCGTGCAGGGGCTGCTGGAGCGCGTGGGGCTCTCCGCCGAGCACATGGGACGCTACCCGCACGAGTTCTCGGGCGGCCAGCGCCAGCGCATCGGCATCGCGCGCGCCATCGCGCTGAACCCCGATTTCATCGTCTGCGACGAGCCGGTCAGCGCGCTGGATGTCTCCATCCAGGCGCAGGTGATCAACCTGCTGATGGACCTCCAGGGGGAATTTGGCCTGAGCTACCTGTTCATCGCCCACGACCTGGCGGTGGTGCGCCACATCTGCGACCGCGTGGCGGTGATGTACATGGGGAAGATCGTGGAGGTGGCGTCGTGCGACGAGTTGTTCAACCACCCGCAGCACCCCTACACCCACGCGCTGCTTTCGGCGGTGCCGGTTCCCGATCCGAAGACGAAGCGCGCGCGCATTGTGCTTCAAGGAGGCATTCCCAGCGCCTTCAACCCGCCGGGGTACTGCCGCTTCTTCGACCGCGGCTGCGCCCGCTGCTCCGCGCGCTGCAACCAGGAGGAGCCGCACCTGCATTCCGTCGGCCCGGACCACCAGGTCGCCTGCTTCGCGGTGTAGAGACGGCCGCGGCGCTCACCGCGGAGACGCGGAGAACGCAGAGAACGGCGGGGGCAGGGTGACGGCAACGGCGGATTGCATCGCAAAATCCACGAAGGACGGAAACGACAACGAACGACGACAGAGCTCACGCAAGGACCGGAGCGCGCGGTGCAAAGGCGCAAAGAACGGAAAGCCGTAGATTAACAAAGGGAATCACGTCGTTGTGTACTTCGCCATGAACGGCCCTTCTCTGCGTCCTCCGTGTCTCTGCGGTGAAATCCCCCGGCCTTCTCCGCGTCTCCGTGGTGAGAACCGCCGCCGTTAACACGCCCCCTTAAAACACCAGGAGGTGGCTCTTGCGAGCCACCTCCTAGGTGCAACAACAAGGCAAGGATGCCCAATTACGGAGCAACCGTACCCACGCGGGTGTCAACGCCGTCCCACAGATACGCGTCAGTGTCAGCGCCCCAGCCCATTTCGGACTGGTACATGTTGTCCTTCGGCTCGTCACTGCCGTAGACCGTATCGGCCCAACGGACGTGACCATCGAAGTACATGACGTTCTGACCGTTCTCGTGGTTCGACTTGTTCGGCAGACGCGACCAAGCACCAGTATTCGTACCAGTCGAGGTCGTAGCGGAAGTCGAATAAGTCGGATACTGACCGGTCCCCAAGAGCCACGTCTGACCATCGGCGTCGCTCGCCATGGCCTGGCTCGGACCCACGTCGCGGAAGTGAGTGAACTCATCGTACAGATAACTGCACTTCCCTGCCGTGGTGACGGACGACGTGACCAGACCGATGATCTGTGCAGTCGTAGTCGCCGTCGAACCGATCGCACCGAACGACACGAAACGCCCGCCCTGATCCACAACGGTGAAGATCTGGGGGTTGTCGCCGGTCGACGGGCAACGGAACACCTTCACGTTATCCACATAGCCCGGATACAGTATAGCCAGAGACGGCATGGGACTAAAGGCGTCCGTAGTGCCGCTGTTATACTGCGAATGGGCCGGGAAGAAGTCGCCGTTCGGTTCCTGGTAGGTCGTGCAAGCCTTGACCAACTGACCCAGGTTACTATTACACTGCTTCCGGCGAGCTTCCTCGCGAGCTCTTGCCAATGCCGGCAACAGAAGGCCGGCCAAGATAGCGATAATGGCGATCACGACCAAGAGCTCGATCAACGTGAATGCTGATATCCATTTTCTCATTTGATTTCACCTCCTTTCCATTTTTTTCTGAAGAACCCCTGCTAACTATACGAACCCCAAGCAATAGTTATTATAGCCCCCCCAACAGGGAAGTCAACAGAATTTTAGCTTAAATTGCGCCCCTGGGAGGGGGGAGGGGGAGGAGTGCACCGCCAAGACGCCAAGGCCGCCAAGAACGCACCGTCTGCGTTGTCTCCGCTGCCTTTTTTCGCCGTTTTTGGCGTCCCTGGCGTCTTGGCGGTTGAATCCGTCGTCTTCCGCTTGTTGCATTCTGCCGCACTCCGCCGGTACACTGCGCTAACGACCCCTTTCAGGAGTAATTCAATGCGTAAATCGCTCTTTCCGGCGTTCTTAACCCTGGCGCTGACGGGGACGGGCTTGTTCGCGGCTGAACCGGCCTCCCCCCCGAACTCCACCGCATCGGCCTTTTCCGCTCCCGCGATCGGCTTCGCCGGGGTGAAGGTCCATAAACTTGATTTCGACACGCTTGATTTGCACCTGGCCGACGTGAACGGCGACGGACGCCTGGACGTGGTGGTGGCCAACAACGCGCGCACGCGCATCGAATGCCTGCTCCAGGCGACCGATAAGCTCAAGCCGCAGGCGGAGGGGGATGTCGAGGCGAATGAGCTGCTGAATGACCCGCTCTTCGTCAGCCGCCCTTTCCTGGTGGACAAGAAGATTTTCAGCCTGGAACTGGGCGACCTCAACGGCGACGGGCGGACGGATATGGTCTACTACGGCGACCCGCGCGAGCTGGTGGTGGTGTATCAGGATGAGAAGGGGGAGTGGGGGGCGCGCCGGACGTTCGATATCGCGGATGGCTCCTCCCAGCCGGCGGCGCTGGCGATCGGCGATGTGAACGGCGACGGACGCAACGATATCGTCCTGCTGGCGAACGACGGCATCTATTTCATTCTCCAGAACGCCGAGGGGAAGCTGGAGGCGCCGGTGAAGGAGTCCGGCCTGCCGGAGGGGGCGTTCGCGGTGGTGCTGCGCGACTTCAACGGCGACAAGCGCAAGGACTTGATGTACGCCTGCTCCAGCGATACCGCGCCGATCTGCTTCCGCTTCCAGGGGGCCAACGGCCGCCTGGGGCCGGAGGTGCATTGCAAGGCGCCCGCCATGCGCGGGCTGGTGTTCGGCGATGCCGATGGCGACGGCGCGGACGAACTGATCGTGGTCGAGCAGGCCTCCGGCCGGCTGGTGATCTACAAGGTGGTCACCCAGCCCGACGGAGCGACCGGGCTGGAAGGGCCGCTGGAACGCTACACCTTCAGCACCACCGGCTCGCGCCGCCCGCGCGTGCTGGCCATCGGCCCGCTGACCGATCCCAAGCGCCCGGATATCCTGGTGAGCGATCCGGACGCCGCCGAGGTGGAGCTGTTCACCCAGACGCGCCCCGGCTACTGGCAGCGCAAGGCTTCCTTCCCCTGGTACCAGGGGGTGACCGATATGGCCGTGGCGGACCTGAACGGCGACGGAGCCTCCGACGTGCTGCTGCTCAGCCCCGACGAAGGGAGCCTGGGCTGGTCCACCCTCGATCCGGCGACCGGCCGCCTGAGCTTCCCGCGCGCGATCAGCACCGCCGGCAAGCCGAGCTGCATGACCGTGGCGGATGCGGATGGCGACGGGAAGCCGGAGATACTCTACTGCGCCGTGGACGCGAACAAGGAGCGCGCAATCCACATCCTCTCCACCGGGACCTTCGCGGAGAAGGGGAAGGTGGTGGTGACCGACGCGCGCGCCGACCCGGACGGCCTGCTGGTGGCCGACGCGAACCAGGATGGGAAGATGGATATCCTCCTGTTCACCCCCTTCCAGGAAATGCGCATCTTCAAGGGGACGGGGAGCGGCTTCGCGGATGTCTCGCGCGGCGCGGATTACGGCAAGGGGCTGGTGCAGAACGTGAAGCTCAAGAGCGTCACCATGGCGGATATCAACGCGGATGGCAAGCCGGAGATTCTCATCGCCATCAAGAACTTCGCGCGCGCGCTCAAGCTGGACGAGCAGGACCGGCTGCAGGTGGTCGAGCAACTTAACGGACGCTCTCCCACCAGCCAGATCGTGGGGGTGGCCTCGGCCGACCTGGATGGCGACGGCGTGCCGGAGGTGGTGCTGGCCGACGCGGCGGGCCGCTGCCTGAGCGAACTCAAGCGGGATAAGATGGGGATGTACAACATCGTCGAGAACTTCCAGATCGGGCCGCTGAACCTGGAGCGGTTCCTCGCCGGAGACCTGGCCGGGACGGGCAAGCCGCTGTTGCTGCTGCTGGGGCAGAACGATTTCACGCTGCTCCGCCCCGGCGAGCCGGTGACGGCGCTCAAGGAGTTGGCCTCCTACGAGACCCCGGTGCGCAACGGGCGGCTGGAGACGCTGGCCGCCGGCGATTTGAACAACGACGGACGGCTGGAGTTCCTCGCCTCGGAGGGGACGCACAACCTGATGGAGCTGCTGGTCTGGAAGCCGGAGGAGAAACGGATCGTGCGCGCGCTGAACTGGCAGATATTCGAGAGCCGCAGTTTCGCCGGGAGCCGCCACGCCGGCCCCGGCGGCCCCGAGCCGCGCGAGATCGAGATCGGCGACGTCACCGGCGACGGCAAGCCGGATGTGGTGCTGCTAATCCACGACCGCGTGCTGGTGTATCCGGGGGAATGAGGAAAGGGGGTCTGGCTGCTTTTCGCCGTTGCGAAAAGATGCCTGACCCCCTATCCCGCCCAACACCACGGATTGAATTTGGCCATCCACCCCGGAGGCAGGCCGCGCGGGAGACGGAAAAGAGGGTCAGGCAACTTTTCCAACGGAGGAAAAGTAGCCAGACCCCTTTTCCTCCCAGGGCGCAGCATGCTGCGCCCCTGCAACGATTGCACGCCGCGGTCTTCGCGGGCTGAAGCCCGCGCTACACCGCTCGCTTCTTCACCTTGCACGTCACCCCCATCTTCTTCAGGATGCCGAGATGCCAGGGGGCGATGCGGAGCTCGAGGGTCACTTCGTCGTCGGCGTAGTCACGCGCGAGGATTTCGGCGTGCTCGGCCAGGTAGGCCTGGGCGCGGCCGGCGGAGGGGCTCATGCGCGCCACGACGGTGACGGCCTGCTTGTCGAAGAACTCCCGGATGAGCGTGCGCAATTCCTCCAGCCCCGTCCCGTTCAGCGCCGAGACCGCCGGCCCCTCGCCGAATTTCCGCCTCAGCAGCGGCAGGGCGATCTCGTCCGCCAGGACATCCGTCTTGTTGAAGACGTTCAGCGTCGCCTGCTCGGCGCAGCCGATCTGCCCCAGCACCTCCACGACGCTGGCCATCTGCTGCTCCGCCTGAGGCGAGGAGGCGTCCACGACGTGCAGGAGCAGGTCGGCCTGGCGCGCTTCTTCGAGCGTGGCGTGGAAGGAGGCGACCAGGTTGTGCGGCAGCCGGCGGATGAAGCCGACGGTGTCGCTGAGCAGCACCTTGCGCCCCTCCCCCAGGGTGCAGGCGCGGGTGCGCGTGTCGAGGGTGGAGAAGAGCTTGTCGTCGGCCAGCACCCCCGCGCCGGTGAGGGCGTTCATCAGCGTGGACTTGCCGGCGTTGGTGTAGCCGACGAGGCAGACGGTCTGCTCGTCGGCGCGCGCGGCGACTTCCTGGCTGTGGCGGCTCGCGCTCAGGCGGATGCGCTCTTTGAGGTCCTGAATGCGCTTGCGGATGAGGCGGCGGTCGGTCTCGATCTGCCGCTCGCCGGGCCCGCGCATGCCGATGCCTCCCTCGATGGTGTCCAGGTGCGTCCACATCTTCTTCAGGCGCGGGAAGGCATACTCCAGTTGCGCCAGCTCCACCTGGTCGCAGGCCATGGCAGTGCGCGCGCCGCGCGCGAAGATGTCCAGAATGAGCTCCGTGCGGTCGATCACCTTGCGGTCGGTGAGTTCCTCCAGGTTGCGGACCTGCGCGGGGGAGAGATCGGCATCGATGACGATGCTGTCCACCTTGAGCTCGTCGCAGAGCGTGACGAGTTCCTCGACCTTTCCGCTGCCGAGGAAGGTGTCCGGATCGGCGCTGCGGCGGCGCTGGAGCATCTCGCCGACCACCACCGCGCCGGCGGTATCGGCCAGACGGCGGATCTCTTCCAGCGATTCGGTCTCGTCGTGGGCCACCCCCACCAGCAGGACGCGCTCGCGCGCGACGGCAAGCTCTGTGCGTTTCAGTTTCACCGGGCCGGTTCACTCCTGCGTGAAAGAACGGGGGCGATGGGGACACAGTACTTTCCAAAGAAAGGCATTGTCCCCATCTCTCAATGCGTCTAGCGCGATTATGACAGAGTTGGCGCGGCGGCTCAAGACGCGCGGCGGCGGCGCGTGTGAATAAGTGGTCATCGCGAGCGAGCGCCGCTGAAGACGATGTTTGCGGACAGACGCCCCTCGGCGCGAACGTGGCGATCTTCCTTATTTCCGACCCACTCGCCGCGAGGGCGTTGGCTCCGGGGAAGGTCATCGAAAGCGGAAGATCGCCACGGCCGACCGACGCCGCGCCTTCCCGCCAACACCGTCCATCATCGGTCGGCCTCGCGATGACATTTATTGACGACGCCGTCCGCCGTCGCCGGAATTGGACGTTGCGCGTCGGATCAGGTGCGCCGTGCGCACCGCGTTGAACGTTGAATCCGTTCCCCCGTCTTGACGCCGCCTCTCCCCGGTTCTACGATGTTCTGGTTCTCTTGACCACTATGGGGAGATGAAGAATGAACCCGACCGAGCCGACCGCTACGCCGCAGGAATCGAAGCCCCCCGTGAAGCGCCGCCGCCGCTGGCTCTGGGCGCTGCTGGCGCTGTTCGCGCTGGGGGTGCTGCTGGTGGCGCTGGCGCCGACGCTGCTCTCCACCGGCCCGGCGCGCCGCTTCGTGCTGGGGAAGGTGAGCGGCCAGATAAACGGAAGCGTGACGGCTTCCTCCTGGTCGTTCGGCTGGTTCTCCGGGGTGCGCATGACTGATCTGAAGGTCTCCGACGCAGCCGGGAAGGAGATGCTGACGGTCAGTTCCATCTCAGCGCCCGCCGGGCTGCTCTCGATGGCGCGCTCGACCAAGGAACTCCAAACCGTGGAGGTGGTGAGGCCGCAGGTGGAGTTGGTGGTGGATGCGGATGGACAGACGAACTTTCAGAAGTTGATGAAGCCAACCGCACAGACGGGCACACCGTCCTCTTCGTCGTCCGCGCCTTCGTCCGTGTCCGTCCATGAGCGTCCATCGGCCCCCGCGCCGAAGCCGCTGGGGTTCGATGTGAAGGGGCAGTTCAAGGTGACCGACGGCCGCGTGACGGTGCGCGCGGCGGGGAGCGACCAGGCGTTCGAGATCAAGGGGCTGAATGTCGCGGTGGGGATCGATGGAGTCAACAACCCGGTGACGTTCGACGTCAACGCCCTGCTGGGGCAGGCGAACGCTCCGCTGAAGGTCACGGGCAGCGCGAAGGTGATGGAGAACGGCGTGGCGAAGCCGGAGGCGCTCGACGCCAGTTTCACCGCCGACCTGACGGGGCTTCAGTTGCGCGAGTTCCAGCCGCTGGCGGCGCAGTTCAAGGCGCTGGACAAGCTCTCCGGCTCGGTCAGCGCGCACGTGCAGGCGCACGCGAAGGGCGCGGACCAGGCGCAGGCGGGCGGCTCGGTAAAGGTGACCGCGTTGGCGATGGGGGGCGGGCTGCTGGGCAAGGATGAGCCGACGTTCGATCAGGTGACGCTCGATTTCGACGTGGCGCGCGAGGGGGCGAACGTCGCCATCAAGAAGTTCAAGGTGGACTCGCCGGTCGCCAAAATGGAGTCGAACGGCACGCTCTCGCTACCGAAGCCGGGGGAATTGCCGGCGGGGGATGTGAAGCTGCGCACGGAGGTGAACCTCCCGGCGCTGGCGCAGCGCTTCCCCAACACGCTGCGGCTGCAGCAGGGGCTGACGCTGACGGGAGGCACGCTGACGGCGGAGTCGTGGCTCTCCTCGGCGACGGGGGCGGTGCGCGCATGCGCCGTCACGAATGTCACGGTCACCGGGCTTGCCGCGAAACGCGACGGGCGCGAGTTCGCGCTGGAGAAGCCGATTTCGCTGGTCGCGGAGCTTTCGCAGACGCAGGCCGGGGTGAGCCTGGACCGGTTCGAGTTCTCCTCCTCGTTCGCGCAGGCCAAGGGGGCGGGGAATGCGGAGAAGTTCGACCTGACGGCCTCCAGCGACCTGGCCGCCGCGACGGCGGAGGCGCGCAAGTTCGTGGACATGGGCAAGCTGGACGCCTCCGGCAAGCTTCAGTTCGAGGCGCACATGACCTCCCCCGCGCCGCAGCAGCGCGCGCTGCGCGCCGTCGCGCAGGTGAGCGACCTGGTGCTGACCGGCCTGGGGCCGCAGCCGGCAAGCATTTCAAAGGGAACGCTTTCGCTCGACGCGCGCGCGATGCTGGACGCGAAGAACGCGCCGCAATCGATCGAGGGGCTCAAGATCGCGCTGGAGTCCCCGCTGGCGATTTTCTCCATGACCTCGGACAAGCTCACCTTCCCGCAGGGGCAGTCGCTGCCGGTCGCGGGGAAGCTGGCGATCGAAGCCTCGGCGGAGCTTTCGCAGGTGATGGCGACTGCGCGCGCGGCGGGCGCGGCGCCGGCGGACCTGGACGTGGCGGGGGCGCTGGCGTTCAAGGGTGAGGCGCTGCTCGACCAGGGGAAGGCGCTGCTGGCCCCGGCGAAGCTGACCATCGCCAACTTGATCGTGACGCAGGGGACCAAGCGGATGACCGAGCCCTCGGTGGAGCTCTCTTTCGCGCTCGCCGCCGCCCCGGCGACGCGCAGCGTGAAACTGAGCGACGTGAAGTTCGCGCTCTCCAGCGGGCAGGTGACCGGTTCGGCCGAGGTTCCCGACTGGACCGCGCCGCAGCAGGCCACGGCGGCGTTCCATGGGCAGTTCGATGTCGCGAAGCTGCTGATTTCGCTGCATGATTTCGCGCCGCTGCCGCAGGGGACGACGGTGGCCGCCACGGCGAGTTTTGACCTGAAAGTGACCGCGGACAAGGGAAGCCAGAAGGCTGATGTGACCGCGCAATTGGCCGACCTGAAAGTGACCAGCCCCGGCAAGCCGGCTGTGACGGAGAAGAAGATCGAACTGGCCGCCGCGGCGATTTTCACCCCCGCCAAGCCCAATACCGCCGGGGGAAGCTGTTTGGCGCTCGACTCGCTCAAACTCTCCTCCGAACTGCTCGCGGTGCAGGCGAAGGCGCGCATTGACGACCTCGAAAAGAGCCGCAAGTTGCAGGCGGACGGAAGCTGGACGCCGAATTTCGACAAGATCGGCCCGCTGGTCGCCGCGCTCAGCGGCCAGCCGGTCGAACTGAGCGGCAACGAGTCGCGCGAGTTCCACGTGAAGGCGGAGCTCGGCGCGACGGATATTTCCGCGCTGCTGCGCGCGCTGTTCGCGCAGGCGGGGGTCTATATCAAGCGCTTGTCGGTGATGGGGATCGAGACGGGGGTGATGGACGTGCCGCTGCACTTCGAGAACGGCGTCGGCACGATGAAGGTGGATACCACCGTCAGCGGCGGCAAGCTGCTGCTGCCGCTCCAGGTGGATGCGCGGCCGAAGGTCGCCGTGGCGACGGTGCCGGACAACACCGCCGTGCTGACGGGGGTGAAGATCACCGACTCGATGGCCGACCAGTTCCTCTCCCGCGTCAGCCCGCTGTTCAAGGGAGGGGTGGTGTCGGCCGGATCGGTGGGGCTGACGCTGCGCAAGACGACCGTCCCCCTCGCCCCGCCGATCCTCACGGCGGCGTCGCTGGACGGGGAGATGGCGCTGAACGGCGTCCGCATGAGCGCCAGCGGCTTCCTTAAGGAGCTGGCCTCCGCCGTGAAGCTGGGCCAGACAGAACTGCTGGTGCTGCCGGACCAGAAGGTGGGGTTCACGCTGCGCAACGGCGTGATCCGCCAGGAGCCGCTGACGATGATCCTCGCGGGGTATCAGATCAAGCTCTCCGGCTCGGTGGGGCTGGTGGACATGCGGCTGGATATGCTGGCGGAGGTGCCGGTGACGCGCGAGATGCTGGGCGGGCGCGCCGACCTGTACGCGATGGTAAAGGACCAGACGATCAAGGTGCCGATCAGCGGCACGACCTCGCACCCCACCGTTTCGCGCGAGGCAATGGCCAACGCGCTCGCGCCTCTCATCGAAGCGGCCGGCAAGCAGATGCTGAAGGAAAAGGGGGGAGCGATCCTCGAAGGGCTTCTCAAGAAGAAGAAATGAGCGCGGCGACGACGGCGGGAACCGCCGATGAACGCGGATGAACGCCGATAGAAGCCAAGCTGCTCTGTTGAAACGACCAGCATGTCTCGCTGTTCGTCCCGTAGGGACAGAATGAAAATAGCCCGCCAGTGAACTGCCGGGCTATTATCCTGCCGTCCCTACCCTTCGATAAACTCAGGGCCGTGAGCAAAGTCGAACGGCGGGACGGCTCATCGAACGACAATGGTTTCAGCAGAGCAAGACTGCTTCTACTTCTTCGCCCCCGCCAGTTTCGCGCCGAGCGCCTTCAATGCGGTCAACGTCGCGCCTTCCGGCTTTCCCTTGATCAGCGCCGCGTCCGCAATCTTCTTGAGCTTGAAGGACTGGGCGACCGATTCGATGCTCGCAATGGCCTTTCCCCCGCCGCCATGCGTCAGGAAGGCGGCATAGGGCTTGTCCGTTACCTGGCCCTGGGTGGGATAGTACGCGCGGTCGAGGAAGTCTTTCAGCCCGCCCCCCATGTAGCTGAAGGCGTCGTAGGAACCGAGCGCCACGGCGTCGCAGTCGGTCAGGTCCTTCGGCTGCGCCTCCACCCCGCTCTTCAGCGTGACCTTCGCCCCCGCGCCTCTGGCGCCCACGGCAATCGCCTCCGCGGCGGCTTTGGTGTTGCCGGACATGCTGCAATAGACCACCAGCACTTTCGCCATGATCGCACCTCCTCTGTTCTGTTCCCCGGATGGACCCACTCGCCATTCTCGTCTGAGCCGTCCGCGATAGTAGCCCGCTCCTCGGCAGCGGGTCAAGCGCTTTCTGGCGGTGGTCCACGGACGCGGCGTCATTGTGAGGAGTTTCGCCGCGGCGGGGTCCTCGCAAGGGCGGCGCGCCGCCTGTTTTTTCTTGTTCTTGCACTGGCCGGTGTTTCCCGGTAGAATGGAACTTTCGGGGCGCAGCAGTTGAAGATTCATAACGTCAGGAGTCATTATGTCAACAGCAGTTATGACAAACTATCAACGTCTTTCCGACGAGGCGGAGCGGGTTCTGGCCGAGCGTGCAAGCACGACCAAGATTCGCATCCAGGTCGGTTCGGCGACGTGCGAAAACGCCTCGGGGGCCGACGGGGTCCTGGCGGAATTCCGCAAGCACATCGCCGCCAGCGGGCGCACGGACATCGTCCTGCGCCAGACCGGCTGCACCGGGCGGTGCAGTTGCGAGCCGATCGTCGGCATCCTCATCCCCGGCCAGATGCCGGTGAAATACGAAAAGGTGGACCGCGAGCTGGTCCATGAAATTTTCAAGTCGCACGTGCTGGGGGGCCAGCCGCTGGTCAACCGCATTCTGGACCACGACCGCGACACCCTGCCGCAGTACGAACTGCTCTTCTGCGGCGGCGGGCGCTGCGGACGCAGCCTGGAGACGCCGTTCAGCGAGCTCTTCGTCGAGAAGCTCGACAAGGCGGGGATCGGGCCGGAGCGCGCGCGGGTGGTGACGGCGGGCTGCTTCGGGCTCTGCCGCTCGGAGGACCTGGCGAAAGTGACGCACGTGCTGGTGCGCCCGACCAAGACGCTCTACCGCCTCACCGACCCGGCCGATCTGGATGAGATCATCGAGAGCCACATCCGCGGGGGCAAGCCGGTCGAGCGCCTGCGCCTCAAGGGGCACACGATCAGCCAGCGCTTCTTCGACATGTACGGCGACGTCGCCTTCTTCAACCGGCAGAGCCGCGTGGCGCTGCGCAACAGCGGCATCGTGGACCCGGAGAGCCTGTTCGAGTACATGCACTACAAGGGATTCGCCCCGCTGGCCAAGGTGCTGGAGAAGGGGAGCGCGGCGTGGGTGGTGGAGGAGATCACGCGTTCGAAGCTGCGCGGGCGCGGCGGCGCGGGCTATCCGACGGGCAAAAAATGGGCGATGGCGGCCGCCGCCAAGGATGAGACGCGCTACCTCATCTGCAACGCCGACGAAGGGGACCCGGGCGCGTTCATGGACCGCAGCATGCTGGAGGGGGACCCGTACAGCGTGGTGGAGGGGATGCTCATCGCCGGCTACGCCATCAGCGCGCATCGCGGATTCTTCTACATCCGCGCGGAATACCCGATGGCGATCCAGCGCGTGCAGAACGCCATCGAGCAGTGCCGCAAGCACGGCCTGCTGGGGAAGGACATCTTCGGCAGCGGGTTCGATTTCGACCTGGAGATCCGGCTCGGCGCGGGCGCGTTCGTCTGCGGCGAGGAGACGGCGCTGATTCACTCCATCGAGGGGCAGCGCGGCGAGCCGCGCATCCGCCCCCCTTATCCGACCGAGAGCGGGCTGTTCGGCAAGCCGACGGTGATCAACAACGTCGAGACGCTCGCGAATATTCCGCCGATCATCTACTACGGGGCGAACTGGTTCAGCCGCATCGGCAGCGAGAAGAGCGGCGGGACGAAGGTGTTCGCGCTGGCCGGCAAGGTCCGCCACACCGGGCTGGTGGAGGTGCCCATCGGCACCACGCTGCGCGAGGTGGTCAACGAGATCGGCGGCGGCGCGCCGGCGGGCAAGAAGCTCAAGGCGATCCAGACCGGCGGCCCCGCGGGCGGCTGCATCCCCGAGACGCTGCTGGATACGCCCGTGGACTTTGACACGCTCTCCAAGGTCGGCGCCATCATGGGCTCCGGCGGCATGATCGTGATGGACGAGGATGACTGCATGGTGGATATCGCCAAGTACTTCCTGGGCTTCAGCCAGGACGAGTCCTGCGGCAAGTGCAGTCCCTGCCGCGAGGGGACGACGCGCATGCTCGAAATCCTTGAGCGGATCACGACCGGCCAGGGGAAGATGGAGGACATCACGAACCTGGAGCGGCTGGCGAAGCTGATCAACAAGGCGGCGCTGTGCGGGCTGGGGCGCAACGCCCCCAACCCGGTGCTGAGCACCCTGAAGCACTACCGCCACGAGTACATGGCGCACGTGCTCGAGAAACGCTGCCCGGCCAAGAAGTGCTCCGCGCTGATCCGCTACGAGATCGACCCGGGCAAGTGCGTCGGCTGCTCCGCCTGCGCGCGCCACTGCCCGGTCTCCTGCATCAGCGGCGAGCCGAAGAAGACGTACCTGATCGACCAGTCCCGCTGCATCAAGTGCGGGAAGTGCTTCCAGATCTGCAAGTTCCATGCGGTGAAGCGGACGTAAGAAGAGCGCCGCATTCCTCGGGCGGATCAGTGCAGGCACGGGCTTTAGCCCGTGCGCCTGTGGCGCGCTTGAGCGCGCCGCCACACACGGCGCCGGCGGACGCGAGGCGCTCACTCACGATGACTTTTATATGGAAACGAATCGGATGGAAAAGAAAATGATCTCGCTGACGATTGACGAAAAGAAGGTCTCCGTCCCCGAAGGGATGACGATCATGGAGGCGGCCGAGACGCTGGGGGTGCGCATCCCGCGCCTCTGCTACCACCCGGATTTGAGCCTGGCTGGCTCCTGCCGCGTCTGCATCGTGGATGTGAAGGACATGGGGATCTACATGACCAGTTGCTCGGTGAAGGTGTGGGAGGGGATGGTGGTGCAGACCAGCTCGCCGGAGATCCGGCAGGCGCGGCGCGATATCGTCGAGCTGCTGCTGGACAACCACCCGATGGACTGCCAGACCTGCGAGCGCGACGGCAATTGCGAGCTGCAGAACCTCGCCTATTCGCTGGGGGTGCGCCAGCGCTTCTTCGCGGGGGAGCGCAAGCGCTTCGAGAAAGAGGACAGCAGCGACTCCGTCGTGCGCGACTCGGAGAAGTGCGTCCTGTGCGGGCGCTGCACGCGCGTCTGCTCCGAGGTGCAGGGGGTGCACAACCTCAGCCGGCACGGGCGCGGTTTCCACTGCGTCGTCACCCCCGCCCACGGCGCCAAGATGAAGGACTCCGTCTGCATCCAGTGCGGGCAGTGCATCAACGTCTGCCCGACCGCCGCTTTCCTGGAGAAACGCGCCACCGAGGAGGTCTTCGCCGCGCTGGCCGACCCGGAGGTGCACGTGGTCGTCCAGGTCGCCCCCTCCATTCGCGCCGCCCTCGGCGAGGGGTTCGGCCTGCCGCCGGGCACTCCGTGCACGGGCAAGCTGGTCACGGCGCTGCGCCGGATCGGCTTCGACCGCGTCTTCGACACCGACCTGGCCGCCGACCTGACGATCATGGAGGAGGCGCACGAGTTCCTTCGCCGGATGAAGGGGGAGGGCGGTCCGCTGCCGCTGATCACGAGCTGCTCGCCGGGCTGGGTCAATTTCATGGAGAAGTTCTACCCCGAGCTCATCCCGCACGCCAGCAGTTGCCGCAGCCCCATGAGCATGATGTCGGTGCTGCTGAAGACCTACTATGCCGAGAAGATCGGGAAGGACCCGAAGAAGATCTTCGTGGTCGCCGTGATGCCCTGCACCGCCAAGAAGTACGAGTCGCGCCGGCCGGAGCACTACATGGCCGACGGCATCCCGTACACCGACGCGGTGCTGACGACGCGCGAATTGATCTGGATGATCCAGAGCGACGGGGTGAATTTCAACGGCCTCGAAGAGGGGAAGTTCGACGAGCCTCTGGGGATCGCGACCGGCGCGGGGGACATCTTCGGCACCACCGGCGGGGTGATGGAGGCGACGCTGCGCACCGCCAGCGAACTGGTGACCGGCAAACCCTTCCGCCGCATGGAATTCACCGAGGTGCGCGCCGTGGAGGGACTGCGCGAGGAGTCCATCGCCCTGGGCGACCTGGTGCTGCACGTCGGGGTGGCCAACGGCCTGGTGAACGCCAAGACGCTGCTGGACAAGGTGGTTCGCAAGGAGAAGGAATTCCACATGATCGAGGTGATGGCCTGCCCGGGCGGCTGCATCGGCGGCGGCGGGCAGCCCTATCCGCCGCGCGGCACGAAGGTGCTCGACCCCGCGCTGCTGGCCGCGCGCGCCCGCGCGCTGTACTCGATCGACGGCGCCAAGAAACTCCGCAAGTCGCACGAGAACCCGGCGGTGAAGAAACTGTACGCCGAGTTCCTCGGCGAGCCCGGCGGCGCGAAGGCCCATGAGCTTCTGCATACCCATTATTCGGCGAAACTGCCAAGAGGGATCCGATGAGCCAGTGTTGCTGCTCCCATTCCACGGACAACCGCGAAAAAGTTCTGGCCGGCGCGCGCGCCGCGCTGCCGCCGGAGATCGTCACTTTCATCGAGCAGGTGCGCCAGGGCCCCGAGCCGGCCAGCCAGCTCATCTCCGTTCTGCACAAGGTGCAGGGGCACTTCGGGCATCTCGGCGTGGCGCAGATGAACGCGGTGGCGCAGTTGATGCAGGTCCCCTCCTCGACGGTGACGGGGGTGGCGACGTTCTACCACTTCTTCCGCCTCAAGCCGGGCGGGAAGTTCCTCATCAACGTCTGCCTGGGCACCGCCTGCTACGTGAAGGGGGCCAGCGCGGTGGCGGAGCGGCTGAAGGAGGAGTTGGGCGTCGATTTCGGCGAGACGAGCAAGGACGGGATGTTCACGCTGGAGTCGGCGCGCTGCCTGGGCACCTGCGGCCTGGCCCCCGTCATCATGATCGGCGCCGACGTCCACGCCAAGGTGAAACCCGACCAGATCCCCGCGCTGCTGGCGAAGTACCGCGAGAAGACGTAAGAGCTGCGCGGGCGTGAAGCTGGGAAGATTGCCGCGGCCGGCGCGAACGCGCGCCCTGCCAAAGGGCCGCCCTGACGCGCCAGCCTCGCTGTGACGTTTAATGGCCGCGGGCGCGACGCTCAGGCTCCCTCCCTCATGGAGACTGAACGCCCCGCCCTGTTTGACCCCCCCTCCGGGCATCCCCTATAATCTTCACTGCCGCACCGCGTTGCGATGCCCGTTCCCGTCACACCGGCCCGCTGCTCAGGGAGACCATGGCCAGCGTATTGCTCGCGAATATTCCGATTCTCCTGGTGATGCTCCTGCTGCTGTGCTGCTCGGCCTTCTTCAGCGCGGCGGAGACCTCCCTCTTTTCGCTCACCCAGGAAGACCTCCGCGCGATGGCCGCCAAGCCCTCGCGCTCCGGGCGGCGGATCACGCTGCTCCTGAGCGACGCGCATACCCTGCTGGCCTCCGTGCTGTTCGGCAACATGCTGGTGAACCTGACCATCTTCGGCTTGGGCGTTCTGGTGGCGTGGGAAATAGCCGAGGTCAGCCACGCGCAGGCGGCGGCCTGGAGCGTCGGCACGCTGCTGATCGTGATCCTGTTCGCCGAGGTCAGCCCCAAGGGGATCGCCGTGGGCCGCCCCGTGCCGATCGCCCACCTCGTCGCCGAGCCGATGTACTGGTTCTACCGCGTCACGCGCCCCGTCAGCGACGTGCTGCACCGGATCTCCGAGTCCACCACCAACCGCCTCTCGGTCCGTTTCAGCCCCGCGCCGTACGTCACGCGCGACGAGTTGAAGATGCTGATGGGGATGGCGGAGCAGCAGGGGGCGCTGGACGCGCGCACGCGCAGCATGATCGAGCAGGTGGTCGAGCTCGCGGAGATGCGCGCGAAGGAAGTGATGACCCCGCGCGTCGACGTCCCGCGCTTCAACCTCGCCGACGGGCGCGCCGCGTTCTGCTACTACATCCTGCGCGGACGCCATACGCGCGTGGTCGTCTACGAGGGGACCACCGAGAACCTCTACGGCATCCTCTTCTCGCGCGACGTTTTCCTGCACCCGGACAAGACGCTCAAGGAGCTCGTGCGGCCGGTGCGCTTCGTCCCGGAGACGCAGACGCTCGAACGCCTCCTGCAAGTCCTGGGGCGCGATTCGCAGTCGGTGGCGATCGTGGTGGACGAGTACGGCGGCATGGCCGGCCTCGTGACGCTGGAGCATGTGCTGGAGCATGTGATCGGCGAGTTCGGCGCGCGCGCCGGCGGCCCGGAGCAGGTGGAGCAACTGGATGAGGACACCTACCTGGTCTCCGGCGACCTGGGCGCGCGCGAATGGCCGCAACTGCTCGGCGCGACCTTCGACCGGCCGGGGGTGGAGACCGTCGGCGGGTTCGTCATGTCGTTGCTGGGACGCGTGCCAAAGGTCGGAGAGCGCATCGATTGGCGCGGGCTGGAATTCGTGGTGGAACGGATGTCCGGCCGGCGGGTCCAGCAGGTGCGCGTCCACCGCGTGAAGAACGGGGAGGGGGCATGACCGGCATCCTCCTGCTGATCGCGCTGAGCATCCTGCTGGCCGGCTTCTTCGCCGGGGCCGAGACGGGCGCCTACCGGCTCAACCGCATCCGCCTGCGCCAGGGGGCCGAAAGCGGCGCCTGGAGCGCCATCCTCCTCCACGGCATGGTCGGCCACATGGAGCGCTTCGTCTGCACGACCCTGACCGGCACGAACATCGCCGTATACGCCGCCACGGCGCTGTGTACCTCCCTGCTCATCCCGCATTTCCAGAATCAATTATGGGCGGAACTGGGCAGCACGCTGATCCTCGCCCCCATCCTGCTGCTGCTGGCCGACGTGATCCCCAAGAGCCTCTTCCAGGTGCTTTCCGACCCGCTGATGCGCTGGGCCAGCCTGCCGCTCTGGATCGCGGACAAGCTGCTCTATCCCCTTTCCGCGCTGCTCCTGGTGATGCTGAGTTTCTGGCATAAGCTCCTCGGCGGGCGCGCCGACCCGCACCAGACGGTGGTCACCGCGCAGTTCCTGAGCAGCCAGCTTGCCGCCGGAACGCAGGATGGCGTGATCACCGCGCAGCAGGATATCGTCGTGCGCAACATCATGCAGTTGGGGACCCACAGCGTTCGCCGGGTGCTGGTGCCGCTGGAGAGCGTGAGCATGCTCTCGCTGGACGCCCCGCGCGACGAGGTGGTGCGCACGATGGCCGAGAACGACCACGAGCTCTACCCCGTATACGAGGGGGGGCGCGAGAGCGTCGTGGGGATTGTCCAGGTGCTGGATTTCGTCTGCGAGGGATCGGACGCCCCGCTGGGCAATTTCGTCACCGAGCCGGTCTTCCTGCGGTCGGACCTGACGATGGATGACGCGTTCCGCCAGTTGCAGGAAGTGGACCAGACGATGGGGATCGTGGTGGACACGCGCGGCCGCGCACTGGGGATCGTCACGGTGGACGACCTGCTGCGCGAGCTCTTCAGCAGCCTGCGCCCGGCGCGGTGACGACAACGGCTTTTCACCGCAGAGACGCGGAAATGCGGAGAACGGCAGTTCAGGTTAACGGCAATACCGCGCAAGCCACGGTCCGTCTCCCTGAACTGCTGTTCTCCGCATTTCCGCGCCTCCGCGTGATCTCCGTTTCCGTTCCCCCCCGCCGTTCTCTGCGTCCTTCGTGCCCTCTGTGGTAGAAGTCGTCGTTGTTGTTTCCGCTACCCCGACTCGCCGTTCTCTGCGTCCTCCGCGTCTCCGCGGTGAGAGGCCGTTAGCTACACGGCCTCCCCTTCCGCTTTCAGGATTGCGGCGCGCATGGCGGCCGCGTCGGTGGCGGCGCGCAGACGGGCGACCAGTTTCGTGCGCGTGCAGATAAGGCACAGCCGCGCCAGGATGTGCAGGTGGATGCGGTCGTCCTGGCAGCAGATCAGGAAGAACAGGTCGGTGGGCGCGGCGTCGGGCGCGCCGAAATGGACCGGGCCGCGCGTCCGCCCGAGGGCCACAAAAGACTCGCTGAACATGTACGGGTCGTGATGGCGCGCGTGCAGCAGCGCGAAGCCGCCGGGGAGCGCGGTCGAGCAGAGGTCCTCGCGCTGCCGCAGCATCTCCAGCAGCTCGCTCGGATAGTTCACCAGCCCGGTGCGTTCCCCCAGCGCGACCATTTCCTTCAGCACCGAGGGGCGCGTGCGGGCGTCGAGCGCGGGGGCGATCGCGTCGGGGCGCAGCAGTTCTTCCAGCATCTCGCCGCCGGTCGTCAGGCGTTCGAGGCGCGCCGTCGTCTTGCGGTGGTAATCCGCCAGCCGCTTCTCCGACAGCCCCAGGATGCGCCGCGAGGCCCAGGCATCCACCTCCTTGCGAGTGAAGACCAGCCGCCCCCCCAGCCGCTCGTGCGGAATCTCCCCCTCCTTGACCAGGCGCTCAAGATCCTCGCCCGTCAGGTGCAGGTACTCGGCGACTTCCGTCACACTCATCCGGCGCAGTGGCATGGGACGTCCCTTGGAAAATGATGAAGCCATAATGACGAATGACGGAGGAAACAGCAAGTGCTGGAAACGTGTCGACCGATAGCTCGCCTGGTGGAGCGCGCTGTCCCAGCGCGCTGGGTTCCTGGAGCGACACGTTTTGCCTGGCACAAGCGCGCTCGGAGAGCGCGCTCCACCATCACCGTTCCGCCCGGAATCGCTTCCCCCTGAGAATATGATGGTAGTGAACCGCGAACCGGTGCGCTTCATCCCGGACGTATTGGAGGATCAGCAGCGCGGGGTTGTTGCGGCGCAGGCGCAGCTCGCGCGGCGGCTGGCCGAAGTAGAGCAGTTCCTCGCGCTTGGCCAGCGCCACGATGCACGCGGGCCGGATGCCCACCTCCGCCAGCGCGTCGGTCGCCGCCTGAAGCTGCCCCCTGCCTCCGTCGATCAGGAGGATGTCTGGCAGGGGGGCCTGCTCCTCGGCGAGGCGGCGGAAGCGCCGCGCGACCACCTCGCCGATCGAGGCGAAGTCGTTCAGCCCCTCCACCGTCTTGATCCGGAAACGGCGGTAGCCGGACTTGAAGGGGCGGCCATCCACGAACGTGACGAGGGAGGCGACCGAGTCGCTCCCGCCGAGGGTGGAGATATCCACCCCCTCGATGGCGCGCGGGAGCGCCGTCAATTCCAGCACGCGCTGCAACTCCGCGAGCCCCTTTGCGGCGTCCATCTCCGGCGGGAGGGTCGCCTCGGGAAAGAAGTCGAACGACCCGCGCTTGCCCAGCGCCTCGAAGGCTCTGATCTGGTCGCGCACCTGGCCGGCCTTTTCGAATTCCAGCCGCTTGGAGAGCTCCGCCATCCGGCTTTCCAGGTCGCGCAGCACGCGCTTGCGCTTGCCATCCAGGAAACGCTGAAGCAGTTCGATCTGCCTAAGGTACTCCTCGCGCGAAACGCGGTCGGCGCAGGGGGCCGTGCAGCGGCTGAGGTGATAGAGCAGGCAGGGGCGCTCGAAGCGGCGCTTCACGTCGTCGGCGCGGATGGGGCGCGAGCAGGTGCAGAACTTGAAGACGCGCTGGAGCAGTTGCACCGCCTGGCGCAGGCCGCGCGCGTCGGTGAAGGGGCCGTAATACTTGCTCTTGCGGTTATCGCGCTGGCGGGTGACGAAGACGCGCGGAAAGTCGTCGCCGCGCGTGATCTCCAGGTAGGGGTAGAGCTTGCTATCGCGCAGGTCGGCGTTGTACTTGGGCTGGAGGTCCTTGATGAGGCGCGCCTCCATGAGCAGCGCGTCCACCTCGGATTCGGCGGGGATCACCTCGAAGTCCGCCACCTGCGGCATCATGGCGGCGATCTGCGGGCGCTCGTCAGAACGCGCCTCCTGGAAGTAGCTGCCCACGCGGTCGCGCAGGGCGTTGGCCTTCCCCACGTAAAGCACCGCCCCGCGGGCGTTCTTCATGAGGTAAACGCCGGGAGTACGAGGCAAGGCGGCGGCTTTTTTTTTCAGGTCGTCAGGAGTCATGGCTGTGAACGGATTCAACTTTCAACATCCGACGTCCAACGTCCAACATTCAACGAACAACAAAAGAACGCCGCGCGCGGAACGTTGTTGTTTGTTGCCGTTACTTGAACGTTGAAAGTTGAACGTTGGATGTTGGACGTTGAATCCGTTGTCGTTCTACCGAGGCATCTCGAATTCCTGCTCGGGATGTCTCACGCTGAGCACCGGGCAGGGAGCTTTGCGGACCACTTTCTCCGCGACGGAACCGAACAGGGCGTGCTTGATGCCGCTGCGCCCGTGCGTGCCGCAGACGATCAGGTCCGCCTCGATCTCCTGCGCGCAGCGGATGATTTCGAGGAAGGGCGCCCCTTTGCGGATGAGATACTCCACCTTGAGCCGCGCGCGCACGTCGGCGGGGAGCAGTTCCTGCAGCGCCTTGTTCGCCTGCTTCTCGATGTCCGCCATGAGCTGCGCGAGGGGGGGCGTTTGAAGCATGTCGAAGTAGAGCGCGCTGGAAATTTCCTCGATGACGTGGAGGATGACCAGTTTCGCGCTGAACTCATCCGACATGGAGATGGCGTACTTCATGGCGTGCTTGGACGGCTCCGAGAAGTCCGTCGGGTGGAGGATGGTTTTCATCTTGATCATTGCGCGCTTCCTTTCGCAAGAACCCTGCGTTGGGCGCCATGTCTGCCGTATATCATAACATCATAAGCGATGGATGCTTCCGACGCCAGCGCGGAATCGGCTCCGCGGTGCGGCGTTCCATCCCCGCGGAGCATCGCAAAGAGGCCCGCGTTTATGCGTCATTGCGAGGACTCCGCCTACGGCGTTGCTTTCTCCGCCGGTTTCGCCTCAGATGGCTTCTGGCGCGTCTGCTGCTCCGGCGTGGCGGGGGGCAGGCGGCTGGCCGAGAGCATGCTGATCAGCGCTTCGGTTATGTCGCGCGGCGCCAGCGACTCCGGGAACTTCAGTTTGAAGTCGTTGGGGTCTATGGCGATCCCGGAGCGAACGTCGGAGTAGGTCACTTTCAGAAATGTCGCGCCGTTCGGGTCGTCCAACTCGACGTGCCGCACCATGCCATCGGCCGGGCAGAGCCAGAAGCGCACCTTCGCCGGCTCGGGGAGCCAGAGCGCGACATTGGCCGGGAGCGAGAGCCGCCCCCGCGGCAGGTCCGCCTGGTAGCGCGTCACGGCGATGCCATCCAGCGTCCCTTCCCCCAGGCTGACGGCGCGCCCGTCGGTGAGCAGGCTGCGGTAAGCGCGGGGGTCGTAGGTGAGGACCGGGTCGTACCCCGGCATCGCCTTGTGCACGCGCTCCAGGTCCACCGTCACCGCGCGACGCCCGTCGGGCCCTTGCTCGATCTGCCGGACCATGAGCCCGTCGCTGGCGATGGTCAATGTGCTTTGCTGCTCCTTGGGACTGCTGAGCGTCATCGTCCCTTCCACGCGGAACTGGCGGTCGCCGAGGAATTTGGCCTGGTAGTCCGTCGCGGCGTTCAGCTTGCCCACCGTCATTTCCTGGCGGATGCGCGCGGTGAAGCCGGTCGCATCCGCCGGCGCGGCGGAGGCCACGCACGCAAGCCCCATCATCAGCCCGGCGGCATAAAGGAACCCTCGCGGCCTCATGGCTGCTTATCCTCCGGCGGAGCGGTCGGCTTCTTGCCGAGCCGCAGTTGCAGGTTGAAAATGTCCACTTGCACCTTGTGGGAATAGGGGTGGTCGTTCGGCAGCCGGTCCGCCACGGTCAGCAGGATCTGCAGGGCGGTCTGCGGGTCGTCTTTGACCATGTTGAGGGCGCGGTTGTAATCCACGATGGCGTCATCTTCCATCTTCTTGATCCGGGCGGGCGCATTGCGGTTGGTGGGGTCCAGGAAGATCGCCTGCTGGTACTTGCGCCGCGCGGTGAGGTAGTCGTTCTGGAGCAGCGCCTTGTCCCCGGCGTCGACCAACTGCGTGGCGGCGGCCCCCTTCTTCGCGCTCAGGGCGGCCAGGTTGGCCTTTGCCTCGGCGGCGTAGTGGTTGGACTCCGGCTTCTCATAGCGGAGGACTTCGTTGAATTTGTCCTGGGCGGTCCCGAACTCCAAATCCTTGAGCGCCGCGAGGGCGGCGTCATGCGCGGCGACGACCTGCTTGATCCGCTGCACTTTCTCCGGATCGGCCTTCGGCAGCGTGGCGAGAATCTCAAGCGCCTTGGGGCCGTCCCCGGCGTTGTAGGCCGCGTCGGCCTGCTTGATGAGATCCTTCGCGTGGGCGACGGCCAGCAGGCCGGCTGCCTCTTTGGCGTAAGGGCTGTCCGGGGGAATGTCCGTCAGGGCGTCCACGGCGCGCCCCGGCGCGCCCGCGTCCGTCTCGGCGCGCGCGGCTTCGACCTTCTTGCGCTGCTCCTCGTACCGCCGGTACTGCGCGATCTTCGGTTCGAGCTCCCCGGCCAATGCGGGGGAGGCGCCGGCGAGTTGCTTCATCGAGGCGATGGCGTCGGACCAGTTCTGCGCGGCGGCCTGGTCGGCGGCGACCTTCTTCAGTTGGGTGATCGACTCCTCGAGAATCGCGGGCACGTCCTTGTAGAATGCGCTGTTCTCCCTGACCTGCCGGGCATACGTCAGCGCCTTGAGGAAATCGCGGCGCTCCATCGCTTGTTTCGCTTCGGTGAGGCTCGCCATGGATTCGGTCTCGTCGCGGATCCAGAGCAGCCGCGCTTCGGCCAGGAGCTTGGCGGAGGGGACGCCGCCGCTTTCGGCGGAGCGCTGCACGTCGGCCCAGCGTTTCTTGGCCTCCTCGAACTTCTCTTCAAAGGCGCGGCGCGCTTCGGCGTCGGCCTTGAACGCGACCAGGAGCAGGCTCGGCAGTTCCGTGCGCGTCTGCATCGGCATTTTGCTCAGCCGTTCGAGTTGCTGCGCGGCGTTCTCGGTGCGCCCCTCCTGGTACTCCTTCACGGCGCCGGCCATCATCTCCCGGTAGGCCGTCAGCGAGAGCGACTGGGGCCCTTTCTTCGCCGGCAGGAACAACGCGAGCGCCCCCAGCAGAACGGCCATCAGAAGCGCGCCGATCAGCAGAATCTTCAGTTTGCGGCTGCGCGGGGAAGCGCCGAGGGGCGCCCCTTCCACCGGCGCGGCGCGGCCCGATTCCTCGCGGCGCGTGACGACGGCCGGCAGCACGACGGGCGCCGCGTCCCCGGCGGGCGCGGCGGAGGGAACCACTTCGACCTCGGCCCCGGTGGTGGTATCGCGCACGTACCAGCGGCCGTCGCGGACGATCATCTCCGTCCCGGCTCCTTCGCCGCCGGCGGCGGACTGGGCGAGGCTCTCATCGGCCGGGGTGGGGGCGTCGTCGGCCTGGAAATCCGGGGCGTCCGGGACGCGGCGCTCCAGTTCGGCGGAGCCGACTTCCAGCGGGCGCGTGTCCGAAGGCTCATCCTGGTCGAAGCGCATCCAGACGTTGCCCGCGCGCAGGCGCATCCCCGGCTGGAGGCGCGCTTCGTGAATGCGCTGCTGCCCGATGAAGGTGCCGTTCTTGGTCTCGAGGTCGCGCACGGTAAGCTGCTGGCCGGACAACTCCAGCTCCAGGTGGCGGCGGGAGAGGCTCCCCTCCGGGTAGCAGATGTCGCAGCCGGGGTCGCGCCCGACGACGCTGATCCCCTCCGGCAGGCGGAACTCGCGCCGCTTTCCCTTGCATTCGATGATGATCCGCACGGCGGCCTCCTCACTTCCTCTTCGTCATTTGCGGCAGAAAGATGCTCTGCAACAGCGCGCGCACCTTCTGGTTGCGCCAGTCATTCTCATCCGGGATCAGCTTGAGCGCTTCCTCCAGCAACTGCCCCTCGCGCGCCGCGTCGTGGTTGCTCAGCGCCACGCGAATCTCGCCGGCGATCTTCTCCCACTTCGCATCCACCGCGGTCTTCGCCGCGATCAGCCCCCGGCTGGCCGCTAGGTAATCCTCCCCCTTGGTCAGCTTGGAAAGCACCGCCAGCGCGCATTCGTACTGCTGCTGCGCCAGGTAGGGGCGTTCCGCCTGAAGCGCGCGCCCCGACTCGACATAGTAATGCGCGCGCGCGCG
>Ga0114951_10000184_pt1 | contig 90086 bp, 56 predicted proteins | sample AM7aDNAmetaG_FD_88677 | JGI IMG/M metagenome (GOLD analysis project Ga0114951, IMG submission 88677) | Freshwater microbial communities from Finland to study Microbial Dark Matter (Phase II) - AM7a DNA metaG | ecosystem: Environmental > Aquatic > Freshwater > Lake | place: Finland: Lake Alinen...
CCCTTTTCTCTCTCTTTCTCCGATAACTGACAACCACCCCCTGCCTGGTTGTCAGTTCAACGGTCGTTACGCAGCGAGGGGTCGTGACGACGCCGTTTTTTGGTGGGTCGACTCCTATTATTGAGGATTGCAGAAGTAATGGAATCGCACAAGACAAGAAACGGCTATGTTTTCAGGCCCTTTCCGGCCATCGGGCATTTCCATTTGTTACGCAAAGGTCAATAGGAGTACCGAACGGGCGGCTTCTTGCGCATAGTTCATGGTATCAACAATGTCGGCACGATGGACTTCCGAACGTCGGAAGATATCTTCGTCCATGCGCCGACTTCACGTCGGAGACGGCGGGGGTGGCCCTCAGGGGTGGAGTTTGAAGCGGCACGCGCGAATGTGAATCACGCCGCCGATCGTCGCCCAGTAGAGCAGCAGCACCGATCCATCCTCAAGTACTTGCAGACTCGGCGTGCCGAAGGCGAACTTGGGCAGGGCGTTCCATACCTCCTGGCGGCAAGCCTCCCCCGCCTGGGCGGCCGGCTGGCCCAGCACCCGTTCCGCAGCGACGTCCCAAAGGTGCACTGGCGCCTCGCACCATGTCCGGCCCTGGTCGAACGACCACCAGAGCTGGTTGCCTTCGGGCGGCTCGCGGTGGTTGCAGACGGCGATCAGCAGCCCCGGCTCGACCTCCAGCGGATGGGATATCTGACCGCGGATGTTCGTTGGTTCGGGTGAAGACCAGACCAGGCCGTACGTGGAGCGACTTTGATGAACGTGAAGCGTTCTCTCCCCCTTGTACTCAAAAGTCCAGAGGTGCATCAGATACGTTCCATCACTCAGGCGGGTGAGGCGAGCATCGCACAGACTCAGCGCGCCGGAGAGGTCTCCCACGAGGAGTTGCGGCGGCGAGAACGTGCACCCTCCATCGCGCGATACGACGGCGGCGGTGGCCTGCGGTCCGCAGTCGAGGCACACTTCGAGCGGAAGGCAGAGCGCGCCGTCGGCGAGCCGATAGGGATTCGTGGCGATTCCCACTCGCGCCCCGCCGTACGGGGAGGTGTCGACGCGCACCGGTTCGTCCCAGGTGCGCCCTCCGTCGGCGCTGCGGCACAGTCCCGTGTAATGCGGGAACGCCGCAGCCTCCTCCCCGAAGACGTAGACGTTCGGGTTGACCATGTCGAGCGAAGCAACGGCTGCCAGCAGTTCGTTTCCTTGCGACATGAGAGCCCCATTGATCACGCTTTCCGGCGGGGTGCGGGGGGTGCGGTCATAGGCCGCAACCGGCTCCGACCAATTCCGGCCTCCGTCGCAAGATCGCTGCAATTGGAGGGTTCCGTCGGGGCCATGCTTGGCCGAACCGCGGCGGTAGAGGCAGACCACATCGCTTCCCAGGCGCGCCGACTGCACGTAGGCACAGGCGGAGCCATCCCTGTTCCGCAGATTCGGAGAGACGGCTGCGTCCGAAAGGACTTCCACCCGCATGAGATCCATTCCTTCAGTAGGTCCACATCGTCGGGTACTTGTCCATGGCCATCCCGCCCAGGGACCGCAGCGGCATGCGGCGGTGTTCGCGCGTCAGGCGGCGCGCTTCGCGCTTGAAGGCGCCGGGACTGGCCATGGCTTTCATCATCTCCCACTCCAGCGGGCGGACCTGGCGCATGTCGCCGTCCCAGAAGCACAGGCCATCCACCTCTGCCGCGTACAGTTTCTTCGCCCAATAGGAGTAATGCTGTTCCGGCGTCAGCCACGAGCGGGTAGACATGACTTCGGGACAAAGCGTGCAGCCCGTGCGCCGTTTGAGGTCGGCGTAATAGTCGACGTCCATCTCATCCGGCGGAACGCGGCGGCTCTCCTGGTACGGGATGACGACGTTGACCAACCCATCGCGGATCCACCGTTCGATATCGAGACCATAGAACAGGTTGGCTTTGCGATGGGCCAGGACACCGGCTGAAAAGACCAGACGTCCGAAGCCGAGTCGGGCATTTTCGGCCTGAAGTTCGCCGCACAATCGCCGGATATAGTCGCTCACCGCGTCCGCGCGGAACTGGAGCCAGCGGGGATGGTTTGGCGGGAGCCGTCGCGGGTCCCTGCCGGTCGCGCGCTGGAAGGCTTGAAGGAGCGGCTTCTCGTACAGCATCAGCGGAACCCCCCGCCAGAACGCGAGGTTGATGCCGTCAATGTTGTACCGGAGTTGTTCTTTGAAGGCTGAAATGACGCGCTCTTGCACGCGCGGGAAGGCATAGCTCAGCCGCGCGATCCAGCGCCCGTCGCGGTCACGGCAACGCCACTCCGGATGCGCCAGGACGAAGGGGGACGCCTGCAGGTCCTGGTCAATCGGCGGCTCCGGATGCACCAGACCCGGGCGGTGATAGATGTGGAACTCCAGACCGGCTGCCTTGACCGCGTCCCGGGCAACCTGCTGAAAATCGAGCCCCCGGCGCTGGAAGGCGCGCAACGCCTGGTCCACGTTCCGGTAGCCGTCGTTGAGATAAACCGGCCGGCGCGCGTCGCTGTTGTTATCGGGGGTCTTGTACTGCTGGACGTCGCCGATCAGCGTGCACCAGTACACGCGGCGGAACGGCGTATCGCGGAACGCGGCGATGTGCTCTTTCAGGTCCGCAGGCGAGCGCAGCGGAGAGCAGTAGCGCAGACTGTGGCCATCGATGAACGCGGCCAGTTCCAGCGGACATTTCTTTGGCTCGGGCGCCGAGCTTGACGGTTCGAGCCGGACGTGCGCAATGCCGGAAACCGGGTTCCCCTGTGCGGCAGGGAATGGGTGGGACAATCGCAGCGGGGCGACCTCCAGCTCCCGCCCCGTCACATCGGCTTCCATCCAGAAGACCTCGTTCAGCGAGCCCGGCGACGAAGTGGAGAGCAGTGTGCGGAAAGAAGGTTCGCCGGTCAATCGCACACGGATGCCGCACGCGCTCTCGCTCCAGTCCGACGGCGGCAACCCCACATAGATTCTGAACCGCCCGCGAACCCCCAGCGGCAGCTTCACCGGCCCCGGCGCTGCGCCTTCGGGCGCAAAGAGCAGTGTGCCGCTCCCGGCGTTCGTCTCATACGGAATCGTGCGCCACTTGCCGCGCCGGCATTGCTCAGAGAGGCGCGACGCGGGCCGGCATCGCCCCAGGTCGCCAAGAACGACCGGGCCATATTTCACAGACAACCTCCTCCGAACGGTCCTCCGGTCTCCAGCCGCCATATCATACCCCTGCTCAATGCTCTGGCGAAATACCGTCATCGCCTCAGGCAGATCGTTCATGGGGCTTCTGTCTGTGGAATCCGGCCAAAGAACAGATCGCCGAAGGCGGCAGGGTCGGGAATGCCGGCCCCCTGGAGGTTCGGCGCCCAGAGGTAGATTTCATCTTCGTCAAATCTCCACTTTGCGCTGTCCCAGACGCTGCGGTGACGTTCGCGTCCGAGATTCCCTCGCCAGCGCGCCCCTTCGGAGGGACAGGCGGCATCCAGTTCGCTGAAGGGGAAGGCAATCTCCATCGTCCAGCGCTTGTTTGCGGCGTCGAGCTTGTAAGCGGTGGACACGTTGGCGTTCCAGGAGACGTCCGCCATCTTGTAGACATTCAGGGGGTTGAGAGGGTCGTCAATGTAGCCATAACGTCCGTCCCAAATGGACCCGGGCGCAGGCGAGACGCAGAGTTGGATGCGTTTCTGGCCGACCCCGTCGGGCGCGAGGAGAATTTCGATATCCTCGGTATTGTAGACCTTGCCGTCGCGGCCGCACTGCGTGATCTTCATCTGGTCGAAGAGCGGCTCGCCGCACTCGAAGGCAAAGTAGAGATTCTTCTCGTCATAACCGAGCTTGGCGCGGGTCACGGCCTCCATCTTCTGAAGTGCGACGCCCTTGACATTGATCCAAGGGGCGTCTTTCCACGCCTCTTTATAGATATCGCCGTCGATGACGGGCGCGTTCTTCAGCCGGGTGAAAACGGTCTGGGTGCGCTTCGCGCCGGGCAGGTAGCCGGTCTTCAGGAGGGAGTCGAAGTCCCAGGTGAAGGGGGAGGCGAGCGTGTTGTAATTCGTGGACATCAATCCACCGTCCCACGCGCCGACGTTCGGGAAGTAATTGACGCAGAAAGCGGGCTCCTTGTTCGGCAGGTCGGCGATCTGTTTACAGAAGGCATGCCAAGCCGCCACCGCGTCGCGCATCTGCTCCAGGTTACTCACACTGGGCTGAAGCTGGTAGACCTGGTAGATGTGGAAGACCTTCGCCAGGAGCGTGAACTGGGTGCAGGAAAGCTCGGTCAGGCGGATCCAGCCAAGGGCGCGCTCGTCGCCGGCGGCCTGCGTCTTTGCCAGAGCGAGGAGATTGGCCAGGCGCTCGAGCACTTCCGGCGTATAGGTGCCGGTCAGGGTGTCGCAAATGCTCTCCCCTTCGATATTCATCTCCAGACGCGCGTAGAGGAGGTCGTAGTACTGCCGCATGGTCCGGCCCGCGTTGCGGAAGGTGAGGTTGCAGTATTCATCGAGGGCCGCGCTCCACTCCGTATCGGGATTGGTTGCGACGCGGCCGATGGCGTAACAGACGGGCCCTTGCGCCCCCCAGTTCTCCCCCGCGCCGCAGTAGTAGATTCCCTTAACGCCGCGCGACAGGAGCATCTTCACGTCCTCGGTCGCCTGTTTTGGAGTGTAGATCGGGCAGAGCCCGGTCTGGTGGTAGGGTCCCATGTAGTAGACATAAACGGTGTTCCCGCCGGGGATAATGCGGTTCCAGAGTTCAAGATTCTCACTGGTCGGCGGGGCAACCTCGGCCATGGTGTTGGCCGGGTATTTCTTGAACGCCACCGGAGGCGTCTGCGTTGGGCCGTAGACGATCATATGCACATAGCCATTGGGGTACTTCTTCCGGCAGGCTTCGATGATTTTCAGGTTGGTCCGGTGGACCTGATCGCCGGCGGCCTCCCCCTTGCCCAAGGCCAGGCAATTGGGGCACTCGCAGGATTTCCAGCCATCGGGATGCCCCAAAGCGACAATGTCGTGTCCCTCCTCGAAACGCTTCAAAGTGTACTCCGTGATCAGGCGGACGACCTCGGGGTTGGAGGGGCAGAGCTGGTGGTCCAGTTCCGTCGGGCGGATGCGCACGCCCCCCTGCATGCGGAAGTACTCAGGATGCTCCTGCCACATTGAGACGGGCACGGCCTCATTCCAGGTATGGCCGCCGGTGGAAAAGAGCCTGGCGGCTTTGCGGAAACTGTTGGCCAGCGACCAGTCCCCCCACGTGTAAAGACGCCCGGCGACGTACATGAACGCGGGCTCGTGCATGTACTGAAGGTCGTCGGGAACGGCGACGGTCTTCATCTCCGGCACGTACGTGCCCATGGGCGTGGGTGCCAGCCAGCGGAAACCGAGCTGTTCGAGCAGCCCCAGCGCGGCGCACCGGGAACCTTGAGCGCCGATCCGGTCGCCCTGGCCCGGCGGCGCCTTCATGATCTCCTGATCGCGGCCGAGGAGGTAGAGCGTTCCTTTCTTCGCAACGAGCCGATAGCCGTCGAACTTCAGCCCTTTCTCCGTCACCCCGGCGCGCTCGGCCAGCTTCGTGTGGCCGATGGAGATGAGGGTTCCTGCGGGCTTGTCCGATTCTTTCGCAATCGGCAACTCCGCGCCCGAGGCGAGTTTCAGATACTTGACGAGCGTCTGCGCACCCTCCTGCTCCAGCGGCGTGGCGTTATCGGGGAGAACGATGGTGCTGGCCGGCCGCCCGTCACGGATAAGGTCCAGCGCCTGAGCGCGCACGGCCGCGAGAAGAATTGCGCCCACGGCCAGTGCGACGGCGATGCGTTTCATAGTCCTCTCCTCTATTGTCCAAGTGCCGCCTGAATCGCCACGATGCAGTTGGCGATGCTCTCCCGCTGTTGATCGAGGAATGCGCTATCGGCCAGTTTGCCGACGGCAGGCTTGCCCGCTTCGCGCGGGTCCATGGCCCCGGTGAGGAGGCGCGCCTCTTCGGGCACGAGGTCGCGCAGGGCGTCCAGCGCCTTTTGGCCGGCCTCCGCCGCCTGCGCGGCCGCCGGCTTGCCGGACCGCTTCGCCACGGCGATGGCCTTTTCCAGCGCCGCGAGATAGCGCAGGTCCGTCAGTCCCTCATGTATCCACCACAGATCGACGCTCGGCAGCGGTTTGCCCGGCGTGACCCACGTGACGCTGTAGTCGTTGTTCCCGTCGAAAGCGTTCCATGGTTCGCCGTAGGCGTAGCGATCATACCACTGGAAGCGCCCTTTGGCTCCGATGCGCCAGAGATAGAGCCCCCACATCACGCGGCTGTTGCCGCAGTTATATACGAAAAGTTCATCGCCATTCCTGCGCACCTGGGCTATCGTCTCCTCGTTGATCGGAAAGGCATGGTTGGGCATGGCGATCTTCAGGCCGGGGAGCAATACCTTCTCAAAGGGACCGTTCATGGAGGCCACCGTGCGGATGCCGGGGATGTCCTTGGTGAGTTGGACAAGCTTGCGACCCATCTCCGCGCCCTTTTCGCCTTCATTGGAAAGCTCGTCGGAGAGGTAGAAGATCACCTCCGGCCAGCCGCGCTCGGCCCGCGTCTTCTGCACCCAGTCGATCATGCTCCTGTAGGCCTTCTCCCACTCCGGCGAGAACATCTCGAGCTTTCTTCCGGACGTGTACAGCCCCTCGGACAGATACGGGATGCCCAGACCCGCGAAGCCATACCACGGCATGGGTCCCATCCCCGCTTCCTTGTAGAGGTCCATCCAGAGGGTGAAACGATCCTCCTTCGGAAAGACCCACCCCTGGCCGTTCCATGCCATGCCGCGGTTGTCCTCGCAGAATGAAAGCGAATTCATCCCGAATTCCTTGAGCAGCCGGAAATCCTCCTTCTCGTGCTGGATCGTGGCCTCGCGCAGCCAGGCGTCGGCCCCAAAGCATCCCCGCCACCAGTAGATGTACCAGTAGGTGCGGTCGAAGTGGTACAGCCCGGCGGTGATCGGCACAGAGTCGAGGGGGATCGGAAGAATCTTGACGGTCAGGTCAAGTTCCGCTTTTGCGGCCTTCGATGGGGCGATGGTGATCTTGCCGCTGTAGTCGCCCGGCTTCACCTCCGCCGGCGTGCGCAACGTCAGCCACCAGCGCACGGTCATTCCTTTCGGAACCGGCATGGGATTGCGCGGCTGGATGGGGCCTGGAACGACGGTGTAGCGGTATTCCTTGCTGTCGAGGAGCGACTCGACGTAGCGCACAACGCCGACCTCGACGGCCTGCGCCGGGAGGAGTCCCCCGGGGCCCTTGAGGTCCGAGACGGTGACGGAGACCTCCCCCAGGTCGCGCAGCGGGTAGAGCGCAAAGGAGACTCCCTTCAACTCGCCGGGCGCGGCGAAGGTCGAAAGCTTCGTTACGAGTTCTCCTTCCTGCGGGGCGCTGGCAGGGAAAACTTCCCTGGCGGCGTCGCGCGCAAAGAGAGCGTAGCCGCGTCCCTGTTCCGCCGGGCTGAGGGCCGTCGCCGCCTCCGGTGCGCTCGGATTGTAGCGCACCGGAACGCTTCGCTTGCGGTCCGCCCGCAGGCGGGCTAATTCATCGCGCATGGCCGCGTCCAGCGCCGCGGGGTAGACCACCAGCGCGCCAACCGGCAGGCCCTGCAACTCAATCGCCGCCTGTCCGCCCGTCACCTTCAGATCGAATGTCCTCTCCGAGTACTGCGGTGCGATGAAGCGCTCGTAGACGTCGATTCCCGGCGTCCACCAGTCGTTCAGGTTGCGGAAGACCACCGTCTCGTACCAGCTCTTCGCGTCGGGATGGTAGCCGAAGAGTTCGACGCCGCCGAGCTTGATCGACTCGTTGACGTTCGTCGGGATGATCGTCTCGCCGAGGCCGTTGTCGCCGATGAGGAACCACGCCTTGTAGTCGCCATCGGGCAGGTCGACAGCGAAGCGGCACGGGTTGACCGGAAAGACGAACGTCCGCGCCAGAGTGTCGGGCAGGTCGCGCAGGCCATCCATGGGCCGCGTGTCGCCGACCCATCCGAATCCCTGCTCCTTTGCGTAGGCCATCTTCGGCGTCACGGCCACAAAGTTCGGCCAGACCGCGGCGTTCTCCGGGCCGAAGTCGAAGCGCTTCACCCCCGCCGCCGCCATGCCGAGAGACGCCTTCTTGCTCCCATCGGCGTTCTGCGCGGAATCGAGTTGCGGCGCTTGCGCCAGGGAGATCGAGAAATCGTCGAGGTAGAGCGCCCCCCTGGTGGAGTAGAACATCGGATAGAACATGGCATAGCGCGCCTTGGGGGGCGACTGGAATGTCTTCGAGGTCTCCAGCCAGTCATATTCGCCATCGAACGTCGCGCCGATGCCGTCGTGGAGAATGTATTGCTTCTCCGCGTCATAGAAATATACCGCCGCAGCGCAGACCAACCCCTTGGCCGCGCCCTCCGCTTTCGTCCAGAACCGGCAACTGTAGTTCTTGCCGCCTTCAACGACTATCCCGGGAACGCCGGGGGTCTGGATGTTCGCCTCGGAGGCCGTTTGCCCTTCGCGAATGAACGGAATGAGTTTCATGCAATGCTCGCCGGAGTGCGCGCGCTTGGCGTCTTTCACGAGTTCGGCGTTCTGCGTTATTCTGGTCCAGTACTTCGGGAGCTTGCCCGTTTCGTCGGGCGTCTCGAAGTCCCCATTCGGCAGAAGGTTGGCCGGTCCCACCACCTCAGGTTGAACGGCCTGCCACTTCTGGCTGGACTTCGGTGCGAAACAGATCTTGAAATCGACCTTCTGCTCGACCGCCGCGGCCGGCACGTTCCAGCGCACAATGCCACGATCGGTGGCGCCTTTGTCCGGCTCGAACCTCGTCGGGAGCACCGTGCCGGCGGCATCCACAACGCGCACCGAAGCGGGATCCAGGGCCGTCTGTTCTCCCAATCGACCCAGAAGCGCGCCGAAGTCCGCCGACGCCTCTGCGGTCCACGGCAGCCGTTGCGCCGGGAGGACCACGGCCCCGAAGTAGGGCGGCAACTCTGCCGCCTCAGAAGTTCGCACTATGAGCAACCCCGTGACAATGACCGCCAACCAAGTCAATGAAATCCGGCCCACAGGAATCTCCTCATTTTTGACTTGACAAACCGATGGGATGCATATAGCATAATAGCAGCCGTTGAGTCAAGGCCTTGTTCAGGATAACAGATGCCTCTCGTTCTAAAGACCGGCGCTAGCAGTGTAGCATCGCAGGTAGCGGAGCACTACCGGGCACTGATTCTGTCGGGAAGAATTCATTCCGGCGAAAGACTGCCATCGATCCGAACCATGGCTCAGGAATTGGGCATTAGCTATGGTCCCATTCATGCGGCATTCTCCACACTTGAAGTCGAAGGCTTGGTGCATCGGCACCCTCGTGTGGGGACCGTAGTAGGATCGGGACCCTTTCAGGTGCCTGCTTCAATGGAACTGGGCGTCATCTTCCGAGCGGTACCCGCATGGACGCAGGGGGACAATTACGGACTGGGCATGTTCCATGGCATCCAGAAGGCGCTGACGGATGGCAGCCATAAGACGGTTCTCTTCACTCCTTCGTTTGAGGGGAGAGAGATAGCGGCGGATGTCGTACGGCAGTTCGTGGAACATTCCGCACATGGCTTCGTTGTGGACGATTGGGTGCCCGACGATGTGGTCGCGCAAATGGCGGCTACCGGCCGACCGGTGGCGGTGATCGATCGCAAGTGCCCGGTCGACGGCGTGAGTTCGGTTTATCGCGACAATGCGCAGGCCGCGCGCGAGACCGCGCGGCAGATCGTCGCGCACGGCCACCGCGTGGTCAGTTGCATATGCCGCGATACCTGGAACAGCCACCAGGCGGCGGATGCTTTTCTCGCCGCAATGTATGAGGCGAATTTGGCCATCCCCGCCAAACGCGTAGGCATGTATTATGATGAGATCCCGGACGATGGCCTCAAGGAATTCATCAAGCAGATCGTGTGTTCCGTCCCCGTCCCGACGGCCATTTACTGCACAGACGACCTTCTGGCGAACATGACTTGCATGAATCTCTCCGCAAGTGGCCAGCGCATACCCGACCACATCTCTATTGTCGGGACACTGGATCTTCCTCTGGCGCAGCAGGTTGTTCCCCCGCTCACGACCTTCCGATTTGAGCCATCATGTATCGGCAGGACTGCCGTGGAGGAAGTCGTTGAGCGCTGCCGCGATAAGCGTCGGCCCGCGAGAGACATCGCCATCCCCGGTGCATGGGTTGAGCGAGGCTCGCTCATTTCCGTCTCGGTTCGTTAGGAGGAAAATTGCCGACAAGCCGTCCGCATGCGTGTCCCGTGTGGCGTAGTTCCATTGGACAGGAGGAAGACCGATGAAAAGGATGTTTAAGCGACTGTGGAGCGCGTTTACGTTGATCGAACTTCTGGTCGTCATAGCCATTATCGCCATCCTCGCCGGGATGCTCCTGCCCGCCTTGGCGGCGGCGCGCGAGAAGGCCCGGCGGACCGCCTGCCTGAACAATCTCAACCAGCAGGCCAAGGCACTTGAGTCGTATTGCAGCGACTACGCCAGCTACTTCCCCACCTGGCCGGCGGATGGCGCAGCGCCGGGGTTCGCAACCTACACCACAAACATCAAGGGAGCTCAGCAGACCGTCACGCTCTACACGCCCGAGCCCTACTATGCCTACGGGTCCAACAGCTCGCATATGTTTAGCGCGTACGGTGTCATCGCTGCCGCCCAGGCAACCAGCACCGCTGGCAACTGGGGAGCAGGCTCGCTGCACACCGCGCCTGTCGGCCTGGGAATGCTCGCCACCGCCGGCTATCTCGGAGACATCGCCGGGCTGTACTGTCCCACGACGCCGGAACTTGATGCCACAATCATGGCTGCCGGTCTCGCCAACAGCCGGCCCTCCACGAACTACTGCGCCGGCATCCTCAACACCACCACTCAGGCTCTCCGGGCGCTGGGCGGTCGTGATGGACTCGCGCTCATCGCGGGAAATTATGGCACACCCGGCACAGGCAACACGCCATCTGTGGCCGCTTGGACTGTTTACTACAACTGGAACGGCTGGGAGAACCCCGGCGACGCGACGGCGGACAAGTTGAAGTGCGGCCATGATGCCGTGGCCATCGGCTGCAGCTACGCGTACCGCAACCAACCGGTGGCGGTGACCTGCAGGCAAAACACGGCGCCGATCATGGCGTTGGTGACGCAACCGTTTTATGTCCCCTACACCAAACCCAGCGTCATGACCAAAGCCAACTGCGCGCCGTTCAAGACTCAGAAGATCCTCGCCGGGCGCATGATCTCCAGCGACCGCTTCGGCGCCTCTGACTACGGACAGGGCACGACGACCGCACAGCGAACGGCCATCCCCGGCGACGGCTATTACGGCCACCGGGACGGCTATAACGTGCTCTACGGAGACTGGAGCGCCAAGTGGTACGGCGACCCGCAACAGCGGATCATGTGGCAGCGAAAACCGAACGAGACGCCCGCGGACGTCTATGGGCCCAGGTACGCCGGATCGACGCGAGTCGCCTACGCCATTTATGATACCGTCACGGACGCCGGCTGCTCGCAGGGCATGCTCATACCCCATCAGTTCGATCTGGCGGCCGGCATAGACACGATGCCCGCCGGCTATGGCACTTCTTCCGCCACGCCGCCGGCTGGACCGGGCTATGGAAGCCAAGAGAACATAGTGTGGTAGTCGCGCGCCAGACGTTGCATTGCGTGAAGCTCTTGACCGGCCCGCCTCCGATCGGCGGGCCGGTCTCACTTTGAGGGTTCTCAGATTTTGCATCGGCGCAATTTGTGATACAAGGCGCACCATGACTTCCAATTCTTCACAAAGATCGTGGCGGCCGGAAGGCGAAAGCGCGCAGCCGCTGCGCGCGCGCTGGATTGCGCCGCGCGGAGAGAAGAAGCCGAACTACACTTTTCTAGCGCGAAAGAAGTTCGCTCTTGAGCGAATACCCGCGGAGGCCCTTCTGAGGGCTTGCGCCGATTCGCGCTATACGCTGTACCTGAACGGCCAGTTGGTCGGCGTGGGACCCGTCAAGCACAGCCACAAGCGCTATTTCTATGATTGCATCGACGTGGCGAAGCTGCTTCGCGCGGGTTCGAATGTCCTCGCCGCCGAGGTGCATTGCTCCGTCATCGCCACGTACCTCGCCGCGCCGGTGACCCCCGCGCTCTGGGTGCAGCTCGATGGCATCGCGCAAACGGATGCGTCGTGGCAAGTGCGTCCCGACCCGTCGCGGCGCTCCGACTCGCCGCTCTATACGGAGCAGACCGGGTTCTCGGAACTGCGCGACATGCGCAAGGAGATCGTCGGTTGGCAACTCTTCACCGATTCCGGCGAGGGATGGGCGGAGGCCGAAGAACTGGGCGGGGCCAATGATCTCGGAGGGCGCGCCCTTGTGCCGAGAGACATTCCTGCCCTGACCTCCGGGGAGCACTCATTCCAGCGCATGATCGCCGCGGGCGGCGTGCCCTGGGCGGAGGGGGACGTTGAGAAGGACACGAACTTTGCGGACCTCATGCAGTCGGAGTTGCACTTCAAAGCCGGCCTGCCGAGTTTTCAGTCCAAGGAGGGATCGCTGAAAGTGATCCCGTCCAGGACCGGTCGCGGAGGATACTGCATCGTCGATTTCGAGCGCGAGTTGATCGGCAGCGTCCTGATCGACTTGGAAGCTCCCGCGGGGACCATTCTGGATATCGGTTATTCCGAGTCGCTGCAGGACGGTCGCGTGAACACCCGGCGGTACTCCTATCGATTTGCGGACCGGTACATTCTGCGCGCGGGACGCCAACGCATCGAGCACCGCCTCCAGGACAGGGGCTTCCGCCTGCTGCAACTGGTGCTGAGGAACTTCCAGGAACCCGTCACGATCCACTCGCTGAAGGCAGTCCACCGCGTCTATCCGACGCCGGTTCAGGCCGCGTTCGAGTGCGACGACCCCTTCCTGAACCAACTCTGGCAAATGTGCGCGACCACCCTGACCGCCTGCGCCACCGATACATTCATCGACTGCCCCTGGCGGGAACAGGCGTTCTGGCTCTGCGACATCGTGGCTGAGACGCCGTTCTACCTGTCGCTGACTTCGGACCGGGCGCTGGCAACGCGCTCGCTCCGGCTCGGCGCGGACGGACAGGTGCGGGACGGGATGATGCCGGCGGTCTACCCCTCGGATCACAACAATCCGCACGTCGTGTACACCAGCATTTCCGCGCTCTGGACGATCGCGCTGAGCGATTACTACCTCTATACCGGAGATCGCGCGCTGGTGGAGGAGTTGCTCCCCGCCGTGGACCTCGGTCTCGACACGTACGAGGCATGGCGCGACGCCGAGGGACTCATCCCGAATCACAAGGAGTACACCAACTTCATCGACTGGGGCTATAACGCCGACACGGCCGCTCTGGGCGGAACCGCCTCCGTTTTGAACATGCTCATTGCCGCCGCCTGCAAGCGCGCGGCGTGGATGCACCAATCGGCCGGAAGCGCGGAGCGCGCCGCGGCGCTGGCGCGCAGGGCGGGCGACCTTTCCAGCGCCATCGCCCGCAAGTTCTGGCTTGCCGACCAGGGGAAGTTCTACGACTGCACGAAGCCGCCGCTAGGCGCGCGCAGTTTCAGCCAGCACCCCCATGCCGTCGGACTGCACTTTGATCTCCTCGATGAACCTCACCGAGCTGCCTCGCTCGACGCGCTGCTCGATCCGTCCCTGGTGAAGGCGGAGTACTACTATCAGTACTTCGTGCTGAACGCCCTGGCGCGCGGCGGGAAGGCAAAGGAGGCCCTGGTGTGCATTCGCGACTTGTGGGGACAGATGGTGCGCGAGAACTCGCTCACCGTCTGGGAAGTACGCGGCGGCCGGGACGGATTCGGCGGCGCCGGAAGCCTCTGCCACGGATTCTCCTGTGCGCCCCTGTATTTCATGCAGACCGTGCTGCTCGGCATCCGTCCGCTCCGCCCCGGTTTCGCCGAGTTCTCATTCGAACCTCAGGCGCTGGGTCTCAAGCGGTGCAGTGGCCAGGCGCCAACCCCGCAGGGTCCGATCGCAGTCCAATGGTCGCGGCGCGACGCGGAATCGCTGAACGTCGAAATCACCGTTCCGGCGCAAACCACGGGGGTGCTCCGCGACGGGCGTCGGCTGCCTCCGGGAAAACACTCCCTTGTACTGAACGAGCGCTAAGCAGCTTTCGGAGCGAACGCCCCCGCGGGGACGGAGGTCTCTACTCCGCACCTCTTACGGGAAGGCAGGGATGTATCGGAAGGGCTTCCACTGTCCAGGTTAGAAGGAGACGCGTCATGCGTATGCCGAAAATTGGAGTTATGTCGCTGTTTCTGCTCGCCGTGGCGACCTGCGCTATTGCCGCCGAGCCTGCCGGCGTTCGTGTGAAAGAAACCTACGGCGCGACGGAAGGGGCGGCAAAAAGATCCGCGATCTGGGAGCAGTACACCAGCACCTATGTTTCCAGCGCCCAAATGACTGCCGACGGGTTGGTCCTGACCGGCGAGACGGACGCGACATTTGGCATGGTGACGGGCCCCTACGGCGCCATGATCGCCATGCCGATGGCCTTCGAATTCCGGATGAAGTGGAGCTTCGTCCCCAAGGGATTCGCGGAGATGCAGTACCTCTGCAAGCCGGGCATGTGGATGTGCGGATGGCGTCCCGGCGAGATTTATGATCCCGCCAATCCCGCCTCAGTGCTCAAGGTGAACACTGAGGAATGGCAGACCTATCGACTCGTCGCACGAAGCCCGGACGACGTGAAGTTCTTCGTCGTCGGCCGCGAGGCGGAGGCTCTCACGCTCAAGGCGGGCAAAGACGACGCCCAGTCGATCAAGTTATTGATATACGGAAAAGGCACAAAGGCGACCTTGACCGGCACCACCCTCGCCGGCGAACTGCCGTAAACACAGGACGCGGAAATCCGCGCTGAACTGGACAAAACAATCAAGTTAAGGAGAGAAGGATGCCCCGCGCCGCGCATGGAATATTGCTGGCCGCAATCGCCACTCTTCTGACGGCTCTGAGCAGTTTGGCGGCGGAACGAACAGTCATCGTAGCGCAGGACGGCACGGGCGCCTTCAAGACGGTCACTGAAGCGCTCGACTCAGTCAAGGACGCCACGAAGGAAAATCCGGTCACCCTTCTGATCAAGCCCGGGTCGTATAACGAAATGGTGACGACGAGGAACTGGGTAAACCTCGTCGGAGAAGATCGTGACAAGTGCGTCCTGAGCTATTCGCGCAAGCCCGCTGAAGAAGTCACGCGCACACATGTCATCTGGGCGACGACGACCAGCACAATCAAGAACCTGACTCTCCTTGGCGGCGACGTCAAGTACTGCATCCACAGCGACGGCGGCGGACCCTACGTACTCACGGTCGACAACTGCATCCTTCGCCGCACGCCCCCGGCCAATGACTACAACACGGCTTTCGGCATCGGCTTGTGGGCGGGACAGCATATTGTCATTAAGGACTCGCTCCTCGAAGCCAAACAGCCCCTTTACATGCACAACGGGAAAGGACAGGAATCCTCGTGCAGCATGACCGTTGAACATTGCGCGTTGAAAGGTGAGACCGACGCTATCCTCATCTCCGCCATGGACAGCCAACAGCGGGATTTCTTTGTTATCCACGACAGCACGCTCGCCGGAAAACGGCAAGTGGCTTGCCTGGCCAACGAGAAGCCCGACAAGTCGAATTTCATCGAGTTCTACGGCAGCGGCAACACACCCGAAGGTGGGATCACCGGCGCGGTTTGGTATGACGACGCACAGGCGCCGGCGAGCGGACAAGAATTGACAGCGAAGCTCGGCACCCGCAACCCGCTGGCGCGGCCGGGGATTCGCATCAAGGAGACCTATGGCGCGGCCGAGGGCGCGGCAAAAAAGTCCGCAGCGTGGGAAGCGTACCGGAACGTCTATGTCGCGGGCGCGGAGATGACCGATGAGGGACTGGTCCTCATAAGCGAGACGGACAACGCCTTCGGCATGGTCATGGGCCCCTATGGCGCCACGTCCGAACTCCCGATGGTGATGGAGTTCCGAATGAAATGCAGCTTCGCTCCCAAAGGCGCCATTGGCTTGCTCTATCTCTGCAAGCCCAGCGCGTGGCAGGTGCAGTGGCAAGCTGACGGAGTGGCCGACGGTGTCAATCCCGCCGCCGTGATCAAGATCAACACCCAGGAGTGGCAGACCTACCGCCTCGTGGCCCGTAGCGCCGACGACGTAAAGTTCTTCGTCGTTGGGCGCGAAACGGAAGCGATTGCTCTCAAACGCGCCAAGGACGAGCTCCGAGGCTTCAAGCTCCTGCTCTACGGGAAGGGAACCAAGGCCGTTCTGGGAAGCACGATGCTGACTGGGGACGTGCCATAAAGTGCCGGCGATATCGGTTGACGCTCACAATGAGGATAGACCGACAACGGTGTAGCTTCGCTTTCGCCAGTCGTCGCCGTCCCTGACAGGATGGAGACCTTCGGTTGCCACGGCATTGCCTGGCGCCATTCGCGCCCAACAATTCCGATCAGCCTGCCGGAACGCGAACCTCAGAACATGCCGGCCGCCGGCTCCTTCTTGATCTCCGAAGGTGAACTCTCGGTCAGCCCGAGACCCAGCAGCCGGTTGGCGTTCTTCCAGGTGATCTTCTGGAAGGCGGTGTCCGAGATGAGTTTCTCCGACTTGACCTTGCGGAAGTAAGGCACCTGCGGCAGCACTTGCGGGCAGTAGCAGATGTCCGTGCCGAACAGCAGGCGATCCTGGAACTCTTCGAGGAACTTGTAGCCGAACTTCGGATCGCGCGCGATGGCGTTGTGCCCGCTTCCGGCGGAGAGGTCGCCCCAGAGGTTCGGGTAGCGGCGCATGAGCGTGACGAGGCGCCCCGGCTTCACCTTGCCCGTCGGGTAACCCTTGCGCGATTGCTCGGTAACCTGGCCGATCTCCGCCCAGAAGGGCTGGGAGTGACCGATCAGAATGAGGTTGGGAATGGCCTTGAGGACTTTCTCAAGGCGCGGGAGTCCCTTTTCGTCGTAGCAGCCGTAACAGCCGCCGCGCGTGGGGCCGATGTGGAACAGCAGCGGCAGCCCCACCTCGGCCACCTGCCGGAAGAGGTTCATCGTCATCGGGTCGTCGAACGGCAGATTCGCCATGTACTCCCCCACCCCCTTGCAACCGGCCTCTTTGTAGTACCGGAGCATGGGGCGGAAATCGGTTTTGGGGGAATTGCCGATCATGCGCGCGTCGAGGCTACAGAAGGGAATGAAACGCTTCGGGTAAAGCGCAGCGATCTCGAGCGTTTCCTCCGGCGTGATGTAGCCCCAATGCCACTCCGGGTTCATGGAGGGGAGCAGAACCCCCTTGTCGATCCCCGCCGCATCCATCATGCGGAGCAGTTCGTGCGGCTGCGCGAAGGTCTTTGCCTTGCGCCCATGGACAAAGGGAAACCGATTCTTGCGGCAATGCACATGCATGTCAATCAGCACGGATGATCCTCCTTTCGACTGAACCAAAGCCAAACTCTACAACATTCCTCACATCCATTCTGGACCAGGTCTTGGGGGTTGACGTCAAAGTCTCATAGAACCAATTATCCTCTCATTGCTGTTTCGAAAAGACTCCGTTCTGTGACGAATACAAAGACGAGACCCACCCGTCGAGCGAGATCACTAAGAGGCGGAGACTCGGGTATCCACATCCAGTTCACCGGACCGTCCGCGCTCCATCCGCCAGATCACCCAGATGGCGGCGATCAACAGAAGATTGGCGACGACGGCGGACATCCCGATAACGATGCACTCCCATTCCATATTCAACCGGACCGTCACGATGACCTGGGCGACCCAAAGGCCCAGGGCCAGCAGGTACTGGATGGATACGACCAGCAGGACGCCATGGTGCGGGATTCCGTTCTGGAGCGGTTCATTCCTGAGACTTCGGGCCATGTCGCGCCGAATCCCGCGCTCGAGAAACTTCCACGCGATCCACACGCCCACCAGGCCGGGCAGAACCAAGGTGGTATACGCTCGCAACGCAATCGTGGCCCCGCGTTGATGCATCCACCACATCATGGGCAGCAGGGCGAGCACTGACAACCACATGATCGCGTCAAAGAACCGCAGAGACAAGCTCAGCCAGCGCGATTGCGGGCCGACGGTGGGAACGATTTCCTGCGCTTCGATCTTGTTGGGATTCCATGGCGCCGGAGCCTGATACTGGGCTGCGCCGAGCCTGTGCCAATACACATAGACCCAGATGGCAAACAGTCCTGTGATGGCCGTAAAGAGGCCCGACCACAGAAAAGTGAAACGGTAACAGAAATTGGGGCCACAGTTGGAATTGCGTAAAAGCCACACGATGCCATCAATGAACAGCCCGGCGACGACGCCGGACATCAGCGAGAGGATGGCGCGAATCATCGCCTGGGCCGAGCAGAACTGGCCGTAGCGCGATTTCGGGAAGATCCTCATTTGGAGCGGGGCGCCGCTGACGATGGTCAACGAGACGAAGAGGCATCCAATCACGGCCGAGCCCATGGACAGCCAGAAGAAGTATCTCCCGGGCAACGTGACGAATATCCAGACCCAGTTTGAAAACCCGGCAAAGGCCAGGAAGATGCTGACATAGACCCGCACGCGCATGGGATGCCAACGGTCAACAAATACAGAGGCCAGATACATCGCGGCCATGCCCGCGATCCCGCCGATGGCACCGAGCTTTCCGATGTCGTCCAGCGACAGGCCCATCTCCTGGTAGAAGAATACGTCGAATATGCCGACGCCGGCCGTGATAGCGCTGATGGTGTTCCACCCGAAGAACACCCAGTACCATTTGTGACAGAACGACTCCTTGAGGTACGTCTTCACGCCCCGGAAGCCCCGGGAGGCGCCGACCTCCTCGCCTTCCACGGGGGGATACCCGCCTTCCTTGACCATCACGCACAGGACGGTAAAGCCGACGAAGTACAGCAGCGCGGCGCCGATCAGAATCTCCCGCATATTCGTTCCAGCGTATTGGTAGACAAAGTAACTGTACAGCGCGCTGGCCAGGTTGCCGACGATCCGGAACGACCCGATGAAACGCCCCATGTGCGGCGCCGGCACCACGTCGTTGAGCAGGCAGTTAAAGACCGACGCGACAAACATATTGAAGAATTGGAACGCGGCTATGAAGAGCCCGATGAGCGCGATGGTGACCGTTGCGGGCGCGAATTGCTGCAGGAACGTCATGTGCGCTTGCAGCCAGGAGCTGATGTCGTGGCTGCACCCGAGCAGAACCAGACTTACGCAAAGAAACGGCAGGGTCCAGATAATGAATGGAATCCGTCGGCCCCATTTGCCCCGGTGTCGATCGCTTTTGAAGCTGACAGCGGGACAGACCGTCATGTTCAGAATGCCCGGGACCGTTGTCATGATCAGGCCCATCAGCCAGTTGGGGCAAGCCAGCCCCTTCAGGTTGATCGGCACAACGGTCGGCACGACCGATTCCATAATCGTGTAACAGAAGTCGCCCCACAGAAGCCAGGCAAAGATCGCCAGAAGCCCGGCCTTCGTGTACGTGAGGGTTCCGCAGTGATAGGTTTTGATTTTAGACGGAGGAAGGGGGTCGGGACCTTCCCCGCCCGCGCCCTTCCGGCGGAAAAACCGCATTATCGAGCCGAGGATCGGCATGCGCTGAACACTCCACTAAGTACATCATCCCGCAGGGGCTTCGCCCCTATGGCGCTCCAAGACGCTCCGATCTATCGCGGCTTTTTGCTGTCAGATGGAGTTTTCGAGAGGCACAATCCATCAGTCGGGCGTTGCAACGGATCGGAGGCGCACCTCCGACAGCATGATGCCGGCCGTATCCGGACGAATGCGCGTGGCACGAAGGACGGCCTCATAGCTTCCCGCCGCCGGGAGCGTAATCTCACCCAGGATGCCCACGGCCTCCGGGGAGACGCGACGCGCACGGAAGCTGTCAAGGTCGCGGTGGCGGAGCAGAGGCCCCTCCAGGCTGGTGTCACCGATGCGCAAGGAGACCTCATGATGACCCTCTGCCTCCTTGCCGGGCGCCTCCCAATGGACTATCTCCACGGTAAACCGTCCGCCGTTTGCCACTTTGAAGTGCCAACTCAGTTCGGGTTCGGTCGTGTGCCAAGCCTCGGTCGTGCCATTGCGCTCGAAGGCGACGGCATCGGGCGGATTCACCTGCGCCAGGTGGGCAAGCAGCGTTACGCTGCCATCGGACTGCTGGATGGGTGTGTCGTCCATGTCCAAAGGCGCCTCCAAGTCCAGGGCCAGGACGGCGACGTGCGCCCCAGGCGCCTGCGGCGGCAAGGTCAACTCCAGCGTGTGCCAGTCACGTTCCAGGTCATGTTGCTGCCGGTAAGTCACCCGGGCCCCGGGATCCGCCAGGAAACGGGCGGCGGATATGGAGCTCCGAATACCGTGGATACGCAAAGGCCCTTCAGGCCATTTGGTAACGTGCAGGTAAGCGCGCTTTCCTTTCCAGGTGATGCGCCCCCATGGCAGCTCGCACGGGCAGGGGCTTGGCTGAGTGCCGTAGATGGCTTCTCCGTTGACCGACATCCATTCCCCTATGGCCTCCAGTCGCTCCACGCTCTCCGGGGGAAACTCTCCTTCCCCCGTAGGTCCGACGTTCAGCAGGTAATTCACCCCTTTGCCGGCCAGATCCACGAGAAGACCGAGCAGACGGTCTGCGCTTTTCCAGTTGTGATCGTAACTTTTGTAACCCCAGGTATCGTTGAGCGTGGCGGGCGTTTCCCAATACCCGGCAACTCGGCCGGCGGGGATCATGTTATCCCCCATGGTGCCATAGTCGCCCACCTGGTTGCCGATACGGCCGCAGACGATGCAGTCGGGCTGGATGGACTTAACAAGGCGTTTGAGGTCGAGGCTTTGTTCCCGGGTGATGCAGAGCGGGGTGTCGAACCAGATGAGTCCGATGGAGCCGTACTGTGTCAGGAGTTCGCGCACCTGGGGCTTGGCCTTCTTTTCGAGATAATCCTGAAATGCCTCCGGCGGGGGAAAAGCCTTCGACCACTTCTCCCCAAATCTCCAGTGACCGGCGCCGCCGGGGTGGCGCCAGTCCTGCGTTTGGGAATAGTAAAAGCACAACCGAATACCGTGCTTCCCACAGGCCTCAGCAAGCTCGGTCATAGGATCGCGGCCAAAGGGCGTGGCTTTGACGATATTGAACGGATCGCAAGGGGAATCGTACATGGCGAAACCGTCGTGGTGTTTGGCCGTGATGACCAGGTATTTCATCCCCGCGCGTTTCGCAAGCGAGACCCACTGATCGGCGTTGAACTTCACGGGGTTGAAGCGGCGGGCAAGCTGTTCGTACTCGGGGACGGGAATTCGCGCGTTCCGCATGATCCATTCGCCCAGACTTGGAATCTGCTCCCCCTTCCACGTTCCAGCCGGAAGGGCATACAGGCCCCAATGGATGAACATGCCGAAACGCGCCTCATGCCACCAGGCAGGGATGGTCGCCTTTGCGTCCCCCCCAACCGGCGAAACTAATCGCATGGAAAATCCCTTCGATTCATTGAAGAAGGTGGCCGCCGCTTTTCGAACCTCAGCCATCCAAAGTCCGTGGCGGGATTCTCCTCGCCATACGCCAATCGCCCTGGGAGCGGATGGGGCTTGACCCAACTGTTCTGCAATCGCCCCCACTCGAAGTCGCCGATGATACTGAATATCCGGAACCGGATGGGTTCGTCCGGCGGCCTATCGAGGCCGAGAGTTGCGAACGGAATGCGGAAAGTGGCTGACCATTGATCGTCGCCCGCATGAGCTGCGACGGACCACTGCTCGTCGGTTCCGCCCTCAAAGTCCCGGTACAGCCTGGAGCCCTTCGGGGTGACGGCGAGCCAGTAGCCCGGGAAAAGCCTCCGCGGCTCTATCCGGAGGACGATCTGCGTGGACCAGTAGCCGTCGTGGCCTTTCTGCTGCGCCAGGCTCTTGCGGAACCGCGCCAAGTCCGGGACGTCGCAGCGGGCGCCCACATAGAGGGCGCGCCGGTCGTGACCCACCCGCCAGTGCGCGGCCCATCGCTCGTATTCCTTTCGGGGCGGAGTGGAAAGCATCTTCCCCTCGCAGTCGGTCCACTTCCGGCAAACCTCTTCCGGCATGGAATCCCAGACCCCGCCCTGGGGGATGCCATTCATTGAGGGTTTCCGGCTGAGGAGGCGCGACACGTAAAGAGCGTTCCCGGCGTTGGCTCCGGTGTACTCCGTGAACAGCGGCGCGCCTGACCGGGATTGCTTTCGTACGCGCGGGAACTCCCTCTTCAGCAACGCGCGGAGTTGGTTCATCCGCCATCGGATTCGTTCCGGATAATACTTGTATCCTTCCGCCTCGGAATGGAATCCCAGGGCGGAGGTGTCTGAACAGAGGGGCAGCAATTGACGGTCAATCCGCAACTCCTCTTCGACCACGGCGCGCAAACGATCCAGCGTGACGAGCCTCGCATTACCCTTCTGCGCAATCAGGCGTTCGCGCAAGGCGTAGAACGTGAGGATGTTCAGCCCGCTGCGAAATTGCAGGTCCAGCGCGAGGGCGGTGTTGATGTCGCGGGTGCGGTCGGGGTCTGAGAGGTAGCGAGGCCGCAACTTGCGCAGTATTTCCGCTCCGCGATGCCAATTCGAGACCATCCGCCGGCACAGGATCAGAACCTCTTCCAAGGAATGACTCTGCGGGAAGGATTCCCCAATGCGGTCTCCACTGGGCGGATACTCAAGTTTCCAGGTCGGGGCGAGAGGCAGGTTGCGCGGTTCCAGGTGCAGGGGCCAGACCGGGCCATCGTGCATCGGCCCATAATAGCCGAAGAATTGAGACGTGGGATATTGCTCGTATCCTTTTCTGAAATAGCGCCAGGCCCGGGCCACGGAGGGCGCGTCCTTTTGCCAGTCGCGGCGCGCGAGGACGAGAAGGAATTCCCGCTCGCTCTTCGGAAAGGGCGCGAAGGACAACTCCCCCGCCGCGCGGGTCATGATGGAGGGAAAATTCCCGAAGTACCAGCATTGCATGGCCCCGCTGACGCCGAGGTCCCGCATCGCACGGTACTTGGCGTAGAGGATACCGGGGGCAGGGACGCACGGGGCGGTGGCGACTTCGTGTGAACAGCCGACCTGCAGCTTGGCGAACATGCGCCGCCCGGAACGCACGGCACGACGCGCGCACTGGCGGAACGTGTCGCTTGGGCCGACGTAGGACAGCCAATAGTCATTGGCCTTGCGCCACTTGCCAAGTTGCCTGTTCCGCCCGGCCGATTCGAAATTGTGCTGCAGGGCGACGCGTGGCGGAACGTGCCCGGCGGCCTCGCGCGTCATGGCTTCACCCCAGACGATGTACTGCGAATAGGGCCATGAGATGAGCTCGGCCCGGGGCGCGACCGCATGCATTCCGCGTTCCATGGCCGAGAGTTCGAGCGCCAGCACTTCCCGGGGCCTCTTGCTCGAACACCGCGGACAGTTGATGTTGCTGCCGGAGGCGGAGTAGCAATGCGTCAACCGCTCACCCACGGTGATGACAATGAGTCCTCCCAGCCCCGGCACATCCGAGAAGAGCGTGCGGGTGGCTTCCTCCAGGTAGGCCTGCACCTTTCTTGAACTCGGGCAGATGGCGACCTGCTCGCCGCGTCGGTGGCCGGCTATCTCCGGGTGGGCGGAAAGCAGAGGGCTGTCGAGGGATATCCCGGCTGGTTCGATACAAAAAGGATAAATCCGTATCCCGTAGCGCGCGCAACGGCGGACCGTTTGGCGCAGTTTCTCAAGCCGGCGGGCGGAGTCCCTGCCGAATTCAGGAATGATGCGGGAAGGGACGGTATCGCGGAAAGTAATCGTCAGCCAGAGGCCGTTAACCCCATCGTGCGCAAGGCGGTTGAGATACTCATCGGGGTAGTAGTTGACGTCATCGGCCAGTTCGTCGCGATGCTTGGGCGGACGATTGATCGGGCCGTAGAAACATCGGGAAATCCGCGTTTGGATGATGGGCTTCCTGCGAAGCCGGCCTTTTGGCAGGAAAGGCCCGCCGCGCCGGAGCATCATGTCTTCCAGGTGGATCAAGCCTCTCCGGATGCCTTCCGTGTCCGCGGCGCAAACCAGCACCTCCGAATCCGACGCGGCAATTGAGTATTCCTCAAAGAGGCCGGTGCGTTCTTTTCGGGTGATGATCGGGACGCCTTGCCCTTCGAGAACGCCCCCCATTTTCAGAAAAGCGCGAAGGTCGCCATAGGCGGTTTGCAGAAGCCCGCCGGGGTCGGAGAATGACTCGACAATCCTTGCGCCCGCCGCAAGGCCGAGCTCATTCCGGTGCGCCGTGCCGCCCGCCCAATGCATCGGCCTGTGCACGGGCGACTGCAGCTCATCCATGAATGCCCAGGATGATTCCGCGGGCTGAGGCGGCGGTGCGCTGATATCGCCTTCCGGCGGGCGTTTCAATTCCGGTTCCTTCCACCTCTGCGGACCCAGGCGGTCTGCTCTCCCGGTGACAATGATGTCATGAATCGGTTCAGCGGGACGACGCTTTCGCGCCGCCTTCGCGCACGAACTGCCGAATCGCTTTCCCGCTCAAGTGGGCAATGCCGAGCTGTTCCAAAGAGACCCCCTCCTTGAGGAAGTCGTGTCCGCAGGCGACGGAGCCGATCCGGATCATCGACTCGATGACCGGGACTTCGATGTTGAATTTCCGCGCCAGATGATAGCGGACAACGGTCCCCACGGGGATGTCCTCGGTGAAGTAGCGATGTTCGACGGAATCGGGGCCGGTGATGGGCGGCATGATGACATCCACGAAGGGAACCCAGTACTCGATTCCCATGACGCCGCCTTTCCAGAAGAACTGCTCCTCCTGGTATTCGACCATGCGAATGCCGAGTGCGGCGGCAATGGCCTGTTCTTCACGGTAGAATGCCAGTTGCGTGCGGGCCACGGCAGGGCACATGCCATGTTTGTACATCGAGAACTTCCCCTTCGGAATGCCGAGAGTGCCTTCCATTTCAGAGACTTCCATGGGACCCACGCTAAGGAGAGAGCCGGGCACATGCACCACGGGGTTGGGATTGGAGAGGTCGGCGGCGAGAATCGTGTCCGCACGCTTCAGATTCACGGCGCCGTCGAAAACCGGCAACGACTTCATGGTTTCAAAGAAGGCTGCGCCATCCCGGCTTGGCAGTGCGTCACCCATCAATTCCTTCGTCCGCATGATGCAGTCCAGCTTCCCCGGCTCGACCATGCGGACGCCATAGGGCATCGAACTCCAGCCCCCGACAATGACCCGGACCTTCGACTTCGCCTGGATCATCATGTTGCGGAGAATAAGCGCGCCGAAATTGTCCGGGAAGATGCTGATGATCTGCCCGCTCTCCAGATGCGGTATCATTTTCTGAAAGAACGGCTTGTGTCCTTTGGCCGGCAGGGCGACGATGACGACGCCCGCCCCGCGCAATGCCTCGGCGATGTCGGTGGTGACGACGGCGATTTTGGCGACGCCGGTCCTGCGGAACCACTTGAAGTTGCTCTGAGGTCCCCCGAGCTCAATGGTCCGGGTCTGTAGAACGGCCCCCAATGTTTTCGACGCGAACTCGGGCAGTTCAAACAGTCGAACGTCATATCCTTCCAGGCTGAGTTCTGCGGCGAAAGTCTGGGCGCAGGCGCCTCCGCCCAGGACGGCAATCGGTTTTTCCAGTACCTTCATCCGGGTTCTCCTTGGTCTAATGGCTTCCCAGCCAGCGAATTCCGTTGATCAACACGTCACGCTCCCCGCCTTGGGGGGCCTGATCCAACTCAACGGGCCCCACCGAGGCGTAGCCGGTGATCATGCCGTTCAAAAGCACCTTGCCGCGCCCGGCCTTTCCGGCTATCACGACGCCATAGCCCTGCTCGTCCTTGACCAGAACGCGCGCTCCAGCGCCGGGCTTCATTGCAACGTGGTCTTTGTAGCTGTGGTCAAACTTCTCGCCGATCGACAGGCCGGCGGTGACGGGGTGCCGCGCGACGACATGAACCGTCTGACTTCTCGGATGCGTGAGCGCTTTCGCGAGTTTCGGGAAAAGGGGCGAGAAATGGCGGTAACCGACGGCGCTGTGCAGCAGCATGATGCGTCCCCCGCCTGCCACCCACCTGCAAAGGAGATTCTTCGCGCTGGAATAGAAAGCCTGCGACGACGGCACGGGGATCACAAGAACCTCCGTTTGGGAAAGCGATTTCCGGTCCAGCCGGGGCAGGCTGAAGGCATTGAGGTCCTTTGCGCCGGCGAGCGCCTCTAAAATTCCCAAGTCTCCGATGCCGGAGCCGTACACGCCGACGCGGATTCCGGGCTTATCGGGAATGTCGAGCGGCGTCCGCGGATTTTCGACGTTCACGTTCCGGATTTTTCCGTTCCAGCAGTCCATGCCGACGCGCACTTTGGCGATGGCGTCCAGATGACGAGCGCGTTGAGTGTTGAGGGTGGGATACCACACCGTCTGCATGAAACCCAGCAGGCGCTCCGGCGCGATATGCCGCTTGCAGTAATCCACCATCCTCAAATAATTGTAGGGATCGGTGCACGCCCCCGAAGGGACCTGGTCAAACCCGTGCTCTTCGAGAATGTGGTATGACTCGACGGCGCGGTCATACGGCTTGTAGTCATTGCCTGTCCGCAGCTTGCGTTTGAAAACGCCTCCGTAGTACCAATTGCTCTGAAGCACGGAACGGGGCATCTTCTTGACGTACTCTTCCGGCTCGCGCCAGATCTGGTCCGACCACACCCAGGCGCGCGAGCCGCCCTTCTCCACCTGCCCGACGAGGAAGAGCAGGTCGTGCCACCAGAGTTCATGCTGGCGGACGACGACATAGTTGCTGTGCTGCTGGTGGCTGGCGGTTTCCTCGTCCATTCCGAGATGGAGAAACCGCGGGCGGTCGAAGAGGGAGAGAGTTTCGGCGATGAGGTCGCGACAGACCGTGTAATATTTGTCGGTAGAAACGCAGCGCGAATAGGGACCGAGCCAGATGTCGTGGGCGGCGGAGAAATTGAGCTTCGGAATAGGCTCCAGTCCCAGCGCGCGAACTTTGGCCAGCTCCCTGCGGAGTTTGGCCGGGGTCCAGGAACCCTTCACCCCCAGTTCCGGGTGGCTGTCGTACTTCACCCCTTCACCGAGGTCTATGAGCACCATATTCATTCCGGCGTCGGCCATTTCCTTGAGGAGGTCATCCCAGAGGTCCTGGTCGAAGCGGAGGAAGGGCTTGGCAACGCCCGCGTCGAGGTTCTTGTAGACTTCCGCGTTCCGGTCGCACCACATGTTGAAGCCCAGGTGGAGCAGATTGGCCCAGATGAGATTGCCGCGGTTGCGTGGTGCGCGAGCGGACTGCGACCTATCGCCGCCGGATTTGCGCATGCATCCTCTCTCTTTCTGGATTGACGGACGCCATTACACGTCAGGCCGGGATGCTCAGGATTGATCCTTCAGCAATTCCTGCGCATGAGCGGCGATGCGCTCACTGACGACACGGAGCCGCGCCTCGCCGAATTCGGGATTGGCCCCGGCAACGAGCGCGATTTGTTCGCGTGTCGAGGCCTTCAGTTGCAGGGGCAAGGGGCTGCTCAGCGTCCGCTCAACGCGCTTGAGGTCCACCCAATCGGGTCGGCACGCGGCGATGAGGGAAGTTTCCAGCATGCCGGCGTGAACGGCAAGGTCGCGGTCTTCCGGCCGGGTCCGGCCGATTCCAATCGCGTCCAGGCTGACGCGCTCGGAGCCGCCCCAGAACTTCATGTCTCCCACGCGACCCTGGCGCTGTTTCTCGATTTCGCGGAGAAGCAGGAAGGCGGGGCCATGGCCCCCCAGCGCAATGCAGACTTTGAAGCCGAGGTCGGCAAGGGATTCGAGCAGTTCGACGTAAAGGGTCTCGCAGAGCTCGCGGCTGACCCAAAGGCTGGGCGGAAAGAGATCGTGCTTGCCGCTCCGGAGCGCCTCGCGCGACAACGCGGGCGAGCCGGCGGGCACAAACGGAACCGGCGGAAAAAGGATTCCGCCGGAAAGGGCGACGGCTCGAAGGCAAATGTCGTAGGCGATGTGGAGGTCCACGCCAAGGGCATTGTGCAGGCCGTGCTCTTCCATCCCTCCGCATGCCAAATACGCAATCGGCGCGCGGCGGAACTCCTCGTTGAACTCCTCGGGAAGAAGCTCTTCCCACTTGTGGCTGTCACGCATGGCCGCCCTATCGCTGATGGAGACTGTCCGCGCGAAGAGAACTACTTCCCGTCCGGTTCGAGCTTGTATGCCTTGACCTGGCGGATTACCTTGACAAGGCTTTCCACCGCCTCGTCGAGCAGCGCCTTGCCTTTTTCGGCCGTCGCCTTCTGCGGTTCGCCGGCGAAGCCGAGAGGCACCATGCGGTTCCAGTCGTCAACGTGCGCCGCATCCACGCCATCAGGGACGTACGGACCGGAATGAGCTTTCTCCGGGCGGACCATGTCCGGACGAATCTGCATCGTCAACGAGGTCTCGTATTCGCAGCCGTGCATCGGTTTGCTTTCGAGGACCGACTTGCACGCCTCTTTGCACAGTGCGCCGAAATAGACGTAGAACACCATGCGCCGCGCTTCGGTGGAATTTCGCGCGCCGGTTCTTTGCTCAAGCAGGTCCTGCTGAGCCAGGCCGACCGGGAGCTGCGTTCCACCGTGGCCGATCACGCAGATCATGCGGTCAAAGCCGTTACGCGCGGCTTCGGCGGATATCGTCATGACCATGTCGGCGATCATGCGCACCGGCATGGATAGCGTGCCCGGATAGCATTTCATCGGCGCGTTCAGATTGTAATGAATCGGCGGAAGCACGATGGCCTTTTCGATTTGCGCGGCCTTCTCGGCCAACGCAATCGCGGCGACGGTGTCCACTCCGGTGGCCAGGTGCGGCCCGTGCATTTCAATCGACCCCATGGGCAGGAGCGCAACCTGCGTCGCTTTCGCAAACTCCAGCACTTCCGGCCCGGTCATTTGATTCCAGATCACGATTGGCTCTCTCTAAAAGCGGTCCAGTGGCGAAAGCAGCGGGTCCTGGCGCGGGAAAAGCGCCTTCGTCAGACTGGCCGCATCGCCGGATGTCCGAATGCGCGCCGCGTCAATCACTTCGTCCGGGTTGTCCGTGCCGATGAGCAGTTGCGCGATGGCCGGGCCGCCGCGAAGCGCATGCTTCACACTCTGCGCCCCCCCCGGGCGGACGCTTCCATTCCGAATATGGAGGCAGACGGAATCGCATGCATCCGCCACCAGCAGCGAGCCGCGCCAATCGCACATGGGGGACGCGGCGAGCCGGCGCGAAAGTTCGCCGGCCATCTTTTGGAGGCAGGCGGCCAGATTAATGGTGCGCACCATGGCGCCTCCGCACCGGCGGCAACGCACGTCCAGCCGGCACGTGCCGCGGCGGAGCAGTTTTGTCAGCGGGTCGGCCTCCGAGACGCACGAGAAGCAGAGATTCCTGCACGAGCGCATGCGCGCGACCCGGCGCGCCGCGCCGAGAATCTCCAGCGGGTCGCCTGTGAAGTCCAGGATGTTCAGGACATCGCCTTCAACCTTCGCGATCACATAGCCGGCGGGGCTTCGCGATCTGCCGGTCCAGAGATATCCGGCGGCATCGGGCTGGGGGTGAAACCAACCGCGCTCTTGGGTCGAACGCACGGCGGAGCCGGTGGCGGCACGGTGGAACCGGTTGTACAGCGCGGCCAGATCCGCCCGCCAGGCAGGCACGAAACGCCGGAGGTTGCTGACCTGCGCGTTCTCCGGCAGGTCGGGATAAGCCACGTGACAGCATGTCTCGTTCCACGCGCGCACGTAACCATAGCGCCCATACATGCCCTCCACGCCGAAGAGGAGACTCATGTCGTACCCGCGGTCCCGAACGCCCTCCAAAACGCCGCGCATGGTCTCGCTCATATATCCGCGACCGCGGCAGTCGGGGCGCGTCCCCACGCCACCGATCCCGGCGACGCACAAGCGCGCGCTTCCGACGCGCATGGTGTATCGGCTCACGCCGCAGTGCGTCACGATCTGGCCGTCCTTCAGGCCGATCCGGCTGGACCGCTCGTCATAGCTGGTGCAGACGGTGTTCTCATAGTTCTTCAAAACACGGTAGTATCCGACTGCCGAGAACACCTTGCCAAGAAAATCCGCCGTATCGGCGCGGTATTCCTCAGACGGCGCGAGCAACTGCAAGGACGTCGGGGGCATGTCTGTTTCCACTCTACGGTTGAAATTCCGTCGGCTCCGACCCCTTTTCGATCTGAATGGCGTCCATCCAGACAATGGTGTCTTCCGGCAATTCGCGGACGTTCGGGTCGCCGACCCAGACGAAGAAGTGGCTCTCGGAGGAGTTCTTCGCGGGAACGGGACAGGCGATGTCGTACCGCTTCCACTCCGTGGTCAGCGCCACTTGCTTCTCCCTGCGGTCGGTCGGTGACCGCAGGTCGATCACCGCGGACGCGCCCTCGCGGTTGGCGCGCAAATAGACGGACAACACGTAATCCGTGGCCACGTCACTGACCAGGTAGAATTCCTTGTACGTGGCGCGGCGGATCTTCATCCCTTTCTTGACCACCATCTTAAGACACTTCTGTCCGTGGAACGGATGATCTTCCACGACGCTCCAGCACGCCTCTTTGCCGCCGACGCGCTCCTCCCCGACCAGGGGGGAGCCGGTGTATTGGTAGAAATTCGGCCAGCCGGGCACGGCCGTTTCCTCGAAGCTGGCGTTGGGAAGGATGTTTCGCTTCCCAGTGGCAAGCTCCGGCTGGATATCCTCATAGCGGGTCTGGTCTTTGAGCGGCGTCATTTTGACGGAAATCGCCACCGGCGCGGTCACGGTGTCAGGACCGGCGATTTTATAGGCGCGCGTTCCCATCGCCTCGATGCGGTCGTCGAAGGCGGCGTCCTTCACCGGGTATTTGTCCTCCGCGAAAAGGCGCGTGACCACGCCGTCACGTCCGAGGAGCGAAACAGTGAATGACGTGTCCACGGGACACCAGGCCGTGTTGGCGCAGATCAGGACGTAGCCGCCGGCGGGGTCCTTCCGCAGAGAGACCTGCACGTCGGTGAATTGATCTTTGGCCGGATTGAGGACGCCGGGGGAATAGGATACCTCTTGCGGCACGTCGGGCGTCAGGCAGATCGGGCCGAGCGTCTTCATCTGCTCGGTCAGCACCTTCATTTCCGCGTTGGTGGACCGGGTGAAGAACGGATAGTGGAAGTACAAGATGCCTTTGCTGCCGTGAATCAGGGCCAGATAGGTCTGGCAAGCCTGTTCCACCGGCATGAGCGGACGCTTCTTGGTGGCGCTCCATCGCTCCATCACCTCCACGGTGTAGGTCACCTCGCGCATCTCGTCCGCGCGGCGCTTCGTTTCCGAGACGATCTTGGAGACGAAGTTCACCGTGCCGCGGGTGCCCCAACCGGAGGTGCCAGGCACCCAATAGGGGTCTGTGCCCAGGCCGTCGCACCAGTCCACGGTCTCAATCCCCGGCGGGATTTCGGAAGAATAAAGGACGAGCGTCGGATGGTACCCGTCCAGTTCATGGAGTCTCCGGTTCCAGTCGCGTCCTGCGATATATTCCTCGAATTCCACGATAATCGGCTCGTCGAACAGAAAATAGGCGAACAGGTTCGGGTGGTTCTTCGCCCCTTCGACGCCGCCGACCATCCTCGGCAGGTTGCTCTCATAGAGCTGCGTGAAGAACGTGGACCGATCCGACCTTGAGAGGCGCGTGAGGGCCGGGTGCGTGAGTTCCAGTGCCTTCATAACATTCAGACTGCCCGAATCTTTGAGGCGGGCATTCAGGGAATCCAGGTCCCCCGGTTGCAGAAGATGGTTCGGGTCGCTCAGGGGCAGGCCCTTGGAGTAGGTGCCGTCCGGGCATGCGATGACCTCCAAGTTGTATTTGGCAGCCATATCCAGGTAATTCCGCATGTCCGCGACCGGGTCAATGCCGGGATTCTTGGCATACCGGAGAGGATACCATTGAACCACCGTGTTGAACCCCATTTCCGAGACTTCCTGAAAAGCCCACTCGCTTTCGGGGAAGACCGAGTCCATTAAGAGACCGAAGGGGAAGAAAGGTTTGCCATCCTTGAGGAAAGTGCGGTCCACGCGGTTCACCTTGACCTCGCACCCCGGTTGCGGAGCTTTCTTGAGCAACGAGACTTCCTGGCGGGTGGAAACGGCCCCCTCCTTGTCGTGCAGTTCCACGACCAGCGCGTTCATGCCGAGGGGCAGACCGGCCAGGGGGATGCGGAAGTCGGTCCGGGGCTGCGGGTCCTTCTGTTGCGCAACGGTCCGGCCGGCCTTGTCCGTGACGACCAGCGACATTCCTTTCAGCGTGTTCTCCGGCAGCCCGATCCGGCAGACGGCCACGGCGGCGTCTTCGCTGGTGTAATAGTTGCGGTCCAGGTACGCCGAGAAGAGGTCCAGCGCCGAGGTCTCATCCAATGTGATCCGCTGCAGGACCTCGCCCGACGCGGCGTCGCACATGGAGAGGACGGCGGTTCGTTTGGAGAGCGACTGCACCGGCACGGCAACGCGGATCTTCTCGGTCCTGTTGCCCTGGATATCCACCGTCTCACGCGTTTCCGTCGCCTTGCCGGAGAGCGGTTGGTCCTCGACGTCAAACCGCACCTTTCCCGAGCGTCCGCTCAATGCCTGCACGTCCGCCAGGACGCCGTAGGTATACTGGCCGTCCTTCATTTCATAGCCCGCCACTTGCGCCGCTGTCACGAAAGGCAGGAACGGCGCCCGCAGGTCGGCGGCCTGTATCCCGAGGATGCGCCCGAAATGCTCCGGCTCGTGGAACTGCTCGATGATCGGCGCCCAACTGAACTCAATCTTCTTGACGCCCATGCGCGCCATCTGCGCGTCGCGCTGAAGCAGGAAGGTGTCAATGATGAGGTTGAACCGGGCCTTGCTCGGGTCGCCGTGGGTCAGGATCAGAGAGAACGGCAGCGCGATCTCCACCTGCCAGCCCGTTTCGGTCTCGCGCGTGGCCGAGCGCCACGGGATGTTCCAGTTCTCCCGCTCGCGACCCGCGGCGCGCGTCATGCGGAAGTCGGCGCGTGTATTCGCCTTGTTCACCAGGAACTGATAGTACAGTTCCCCGTCGGTGCCCGGGTCAAACGAGACCTGAACATTGTCCTCGCGCTGAATGTTTTCGTCGTGCTTGAAATACCGGGTCTTGTCGCGTTCCAAGGTGGACTGGGCTACGTCGAAAGCTACGTACAGCCACTCGTTGTCATACGTCACCCACGCTTTGTGCTTCGCGCTTGTGCCGCCCTCCTTGATCACATGGAAGGTCCCCGCGGGGGTGGCGGTCTTCCAGCAGGGGTCATCCAGTTGTCCGTCTATTACGGGCGGGTTGGCGCACTTCGAGATGGTGATCTCGGGCAACGTCGGTTCAGCGGCAAGCGCCTGGCCGGCCCAGAGTCCGAATACGCAGGCCAGCGTCCCGAATAACCCTGTTCCCAAAGTGCGCATATTATCTCCTTGCCTGTGGCCGGATTCGTGCCGCTGGACACATGATCAGACAAACGGCCGCCTCTCCGAACGGAGCCATGACCCCGGCCGGCGGGCCGCATTGTGACAATAGCCGAAAACCTTATGACGCAGAATTAAAGGCCGTCCACGCCGACATCCGCCCCGTTCAAGGTGTCGAAGCCATGCCAGATGGACAGCGCCGAGACCGGGAAGCATTTCGTGCGGGACGAGGCCGTGGTGCCGAAGAGGCCGCCAATGCCGCCCGGGTCATTGACCTGATAACTCGCGACGTCGGTGGCGGCAATGTCGCCATTGATGGCAAGCATTCCGTAGTAGAAATAGTTTGATCTGGAGGATGAATAGATGTTCGTCGGGGCCGGGCCGCCGCTGCCCCAGGATCCCATTCCTTGCGCGTGCCAGATCAGGCCCTGTTGAGGGTCGCCACACCACTTGGCGCTCCAATCGCCGTAGAGAACATTGTAGCCGTCGCGGTGGGCTGCAATTCCCATTCCCGCCGCGGTCTGGCTGAGGGCAATGGCGGCTGAGCCACCCGCCGTGTGCAGAATGTCGGTTTCGAGGTCCCTTCCCAGCGCGTCATATTGCCAGCCCTTGTCCCAGGCGTCGGTCACAATGGAGCGGTTCCCGATATCCTTCATCGTTCGGAAGAGGGGCTGCCCGATGCGCGCGCCGATGCGCGGCTTGACGCCGGTGATGTAGCGGCTGTCGGGGGAGCCGTCGGTGTCCGTATGCCATCCGGCATAAACTGCCAGCGGCACACAACGATAGGCATAATGCGAGTAGATGGTGCTGGTGTTGGCACCAATCCCGCTCCATCTTCCATACAACATCGTGTTCGCGTCATACCCTCCGGCATTCTGCCAGTCACGAATTGAGGAAGGCGCCTTGTTGACAGTCGGCCCCCTATAGTAGGGCGAGATCATCCCGTCCGAACTCGGGCAATAGAATGATCTGGCGTTGCCGACATAATTGCAGGCCAGCAGCATGCCGAGACCGTTGGGCGCATGGATCAGGTTGCCCGTGGTATTCGAACTCCCCAAAGGGGCGAACCCGCTGATATCAGCGCCGCTCGAGTTGACTTGCTGACTGCCGTGAGCGATGCATCGCCATTGAGCTACAAAGGTCGGATCGATGTAGGTTTTGCCCTTTGCGGAGATGGCGGTGTAGGCGTAGCGCCTCATGGTACTCGCGGTTTCGTTATATCGCGTGCCCATGGAGGCATGGTTCCCGCTCAAGCAGGCGCCGCCGGCCGAGGAGCTGCCGGCGCAGTAGCTCCGGTAATCCGAGTTGCCCCAGCCGATCCAGCTCGGCAGGTAGCCGCCGTAGTCGCTGGTATAGCTTTCCAGCCCTTTGCCGAACTGGTTGAGATTGTTGATGCATGAGATCCGGCGCGCTTTCTCCCGCGCCGCCGCCAGCGCCGGCAGGAGCATTCCGGCCAGTATGGCTATAATGGCTATGACCACCAAGAGTTCGATCAGCGTAAAGGCCGACGCCCACTTGCGCAACATTCGCATGGCACTCCCTCCTACTGTTTTGCCAAAACGACCTTGACCGTCTGCCAATTCTCCGTGGGTTTGAATCCCTTGACCGAAACCGTGCCGACCTCCGGCGCAGATGCCTTGATTTCGTACGTATATTCCGTGACGGCCGTCTTGTTCTCAACGTCCGTAGCCTTTTCCTGCGATTCCGTCAGGAGAATCGCCTTGGCCTCATCCTCTTTGCCGGGCGTCTTCCCATCCGCACCCGTGGGAGCCTTGGCATTGCCCACCGTGTTCTCCGCCTTTTGCTCACAGGCGACTTCCACCTGCGCGCCGGGGACGGGCTTACCGGCGGCATCCGCCGCCTCGACAACGACGTGATGCTTGATCCAGACGTTCGGGTAGCGAGTCTTCCCCTCGTTTTTCCAGCAGGCCATACGGTTGCCCGCCGTGGGCGGCTTGATCGTGCAATCAATGAGCGTCAATCCCTTGTCCGTGTAGGGCAGCGCCCAGTTGCGCACGTTGTCCTCGAAAACGCCATTGATGAGGGTCATGTCGAGACCGCCCGAGTCGAAAATGGCCTCCTTCATGTGACGGAATGTGCATCCTCTCCAGAGGTGATTTCCGCCATAGTTGGCCGACTCGCCATATTCAAAGGTCGTGTCCTTCACTTGGGCCGCCCGCGCGTTCATGTGATAGCCAAATGCCCCTTCGCACCATGCAATCGTGGCGTGGTCAAAAACGAAGCTCTCCCCGCCCATGAACGGGTGCGGCAGCGGAGGCGGCCCGGCCCAGCCGAGCCCCGGCTTCTGAGCCGTGGAGGTAATGGTGCTGTTGAAGACGTGCAACTGCCCGCCGAGGCAAAGGTCTTTGCCGACGCTCAGTCCGAACTCGCCGGATTTCCGGCAGTCGAATTTCAAGCTCGCCTTGATGCTCGGATCGCTCGCCAGACCGAGCGTCACGCGATTGACGCATTTCGGGGCCATGTGCTGCGGCTGGGTATTCACGTCCTTGACCCAATAGGGCGGAATGACAAGGCTGCCGCGAAGAACAAGCACTTCATTGGGGTGTTCCTTGCTTCCGACCTGAAGATACGTGTGCGTGCCGTTATTGGCCCCCACGATGAGGTCGCAGGCGACGGTGTAAGTGTCCGCCGCCTGGTCATAGCTGAGTTTGCCCCATCCATTCATCTTATCCGCCGTCAACAAGCCATTCAGGGTGCAGGGGACACTCTCCGGGTAGTCCACAACGGAGATCGCGTTCTTCTGCGCATCGTACGTGCAGGCGGCTTTGACGCTGCAGGCGCAGAGGCAGATGATCATTGCACCCCACGCCACGATTCCCACATGTTTCATTGTCGCGGATCCTCAAAGGCCCTCAGCCTGACGAGCGGGACTGTCCTGCTTCAGCGTGAAATGGACAAACGCCTCACGCCGATAAGAGACTCCGGACCATCCGAAGCCTCCGCGTTCACGAGGTCCTGGGCTCCACCCCAGACCTCGGAGTTTTCAGAGACACAGGGGCGCTCTCCAGCGTTGCCCGCTATCGTTTCACCGACCGCAGGTAATTTGCTCTCCGGCTTCCTTTCTGTCAAGACATTTTCGGATGAGCCGCGCCGCTTAAAGGTCGCACGGGCAAGTCGCTGCGCGCGCCTGTTCCGGTCAGACACTCCCGCGGTCAACGTACTGCGGGGACATTTTGATGATTGCCGCAGGACGTAACGGGTTTTCGATCCGGGCCATCAGTTCATTGACTATTTCGATACCCACGCCCAGGCGATCCGAATGCCAGGTGTCAAATGGAGGGCGGCCCCGGAGATTGCATTCCAGGTTCCCGTAGCCGATAAGGCCCACGTCCTGCCCCACACGGAGGTCGGTCTTCGCCACGGCATCCATGAAACGCCGGCCACGCGTGTCGGTCGAGCAGAAGACTCCCAGTCGGCGCCAAGAAGAATCTTTGGCCCGGGGCAATCCAAAATCTTCCGGGTCCAGCAGAACCTTGCCTTCCGTAACATTATTCTCAAGGAAACACACCAACCGATCCGCAGGGACGCCGGCAGCATCCGCCGCGGACTTAAAACCGCGGTGAAAACTGTCCAGGGGATAAATATGCGCGGCACCTGCTTCCTCGGGGAGAGGCGGACCGTAGAATCCGAAGCGTTCATATCCTTTCTCGGCGAGAATCCGGAAGCTCTCCCGTCCGCACCGCTCATAGTCCGGAGCAACGCAGGACAGCCCATCCATGACCTCCACGCGACCGAACAACACCATGGGAATTTTCTTCTCCGCCAATCGATGCAGGAAATCTGTGGGGGTATAGACATCGAGCACCATCCCCGCAATCCACGGGGAGAAGGCGGTGACAAGCATCTTTCGCTGGTAATCAATCTCATCGAAACAATGGTAGACAAAGCGGTAATCGTGGGCGGATATTTGCTGGCGAATCCCCTGAAGGACGTCGAGACCAAAGTTGTCAACTTCGTTTCGGGGACGATGGGGGCGGAAGAGACAGGCCAAGGTGGTGCGTTGCGCCACCTCCGACGACAACTTATCCTGCCGCAGAACCACAGTACCCCGAGAACCAGCCCCACAGGTGACGAGTTCCTCCGTCACGAGTTCCTGGATGCTGCGGGTGACTGTAACGGAACTCACTTGGAACTCCTGGCTCAACTCCCTTATTGATGGGACCCTCTGCCCCACACCGTATTTGCCGCTTTTGATCCTGCGACGCAATTCCTCACTGACCGCCTGGTATTTCGCGCCGCGCAGCACCTTGGGCGGTTCAGAGAGAGCACCATCATTCATCTTTCGCGACATGCCTCACTCCCACGTCAACCCAACACACGACTATCACAACCGAGTCTTATGCTAGTCATTATAGCGGATGTACGAAGCATGTCAAGATATGAAGACAAATAAGGGCCTTTATGCACAAACGCCGGTATGTCAGTTGTTTGACGAATGTCTTCTTTCTGGCTATACTTCAGCTATCCGATCATGTATAGCACAAGACGGCGATGGCAAGACCGCGTCCTCAACGAGGCGGCCCGGGAGAATGCCGTGAAGCTCCCCGGCCTGGAGTAGGCACGACATGAAAGTCTGGGAATTTCAGAACTACCTGCGCGGCCTCACCAACTCCCTCGGCGCCGAGGAGGGAATCATGTTCGGCGACGCGACCGCCGAGGTCCGAATTATCCAGGTGTCCTGGATGGGAGACGTTGCCGCGGCTAAGAATGCCCTGCGCATCGGCGCGGACCTGATGCTCGTCCACGAGGCCCCCTTCTTCCCCTATCCGGGCATCCGCTCAGGCACCCCGCCGACAGACTGCCTCTCCTGGGCGCCGAACCGCGAACGCATCCGCCTCTACACCGAGGGGCGCATGGCAGTCCTCCGGCTGCACAGCGCGCTGGACAAACTGTGCATCCACGACGACTTCGCGCGCGCGCTCGGTCTGGGCAAGCCGGTTGTGGACGAAGGAGGGTTTATCCGGATCTACGCCATAGAGCCGACCCCTCTGGGCGAAATGATCGACCGGGTGAAGCAGCGCCTCCTTCTGGATTCCGTCCGCGTCAGCGGCGGGGAGGACTTGTCGCGGAAAGTCAGCCGCATCGGCCTGCCCTGGGGTGGCACGGCGCTGTTCGTTAACGTCAACTACCAGGCCGCCCTGCTGCGCCACAAGCCGGACTTGTTCATCGCCGGAGAGACGGACACCTACGGGATGCATTTCGCGCGCGACGCGGGGGTGCCCATGATCGAGACCGGGCATGAAGTCAGCGAGAACATCGGCCTGCGGAACTTCACGGAGCGACTCCGCCGCGACCTTCCCGACGTGCGCGCGGAGTACTTCGAAAACCCAAGGCCGTGGGTGGTGCGATAGCCCGACAGGTCCAAACACTCCTGCGTGTTCAGCGCGCCGCAGAGCCCCCGAATTCATGGCGCCACTGAGACCGTCAGCCCCTCGCCGGCGTCTCTGTATAGCAGCTTCGACTTCAGCTGAAATCCATTGCCGATCTCGCGGTACTCGAAAGGCCCTTCGCCGAAGGGGTCTTTGAAAGCTTGCAGTTTCTCAGGACCCTCCATGGCCACGGCGATGGCCGCTTTGAACATCGCCCGTTGCGCTTGCGCGTGCGCCTCTTCATGGCGCAGCTTCGGCAAGTCGGACACAAAATGCGTGGCCACGAGCGGACAGTCCTTCTTCATTTTTTCGACAAGCACAGGAGCCTGCCGGTCAAAGGTTTCCAAGGGAAGGCTGCCCATCTCCGCCCACTGGGAATAAAACCGCTGCATTCTCTCCAACTCGTGGATGTAGTTCTCAACCGGCGTCCGGGCAGCCGCATCGTCCTTGGCGTTCAGGTTGTTCTCTTGAGTTATGCCCATCGTCTCAGCGAACATCTTAGCCGCGCGGCTGTCTCCGGACCTAAGTCGCTCCGCAAACCACTTAAACATGTCATCGCGTTCGCTGAAGACGGCATCGCGAAAGCTCCCCGGTTCCGGCAATCCGCCCAATCCTTTGTCCAACTGCTGAAGCGCCTCACGGTGGAGGCGTTTGAGATTCTCCGCCATGGCGTTGATCGCCTTTTGCTCGATGTCCTGTTCCACCAACAACTCGATCATGCACCGGTGCGACGCCAGATGGCGCGAGAGTGTCAGGAGCGCCAGCGTGTCGGTCACAGCCCCAGTCTCATCGCCTTGATGGAGGCGATAACGAATGCGCAAGGCGGCAAGGCGGGCGAGCTGCCGCGCTTTGGCCAGATGCGGCATGAGGGTCTGCGGCCCATCGGCAACAAGCCCCCAATCACATTGTTTAAGCTCTCCTGCACGCTGGAGAAGGTCAAGAGCCTCCGCGCCCTGGTCGAGGACCGCCTTGGCCGTGCCGTCCAGAGCAGCCACTTCCCAATTCGCCACTATCGCGTCCTGCTCGGGCGTCCACTGCGGCATCACCGCAAAGGCGAGCCAGTACCGCAAGGCGGCGTTATCTCCCAAAGCGGCGGCGGGGGGCGGGGCGTTCTGGCCGCTGGCTCTGCCACCGGCCAGACACAGTGCCGACAGGAGCACGAGGACCGTCGTGAGCTTCTTCATATCCCTTCGTTCCCTTTCTTCATATTCGCGCCAACATAGCGCTGATGGCGCAAGCTTGCACTGAAGTAACCGGCGACAACAAGCGTCTTGCGCCAAAAGCGCGTCCAAAGACGCCCGCTGGGGACCAACTGGCGACGTGCGTATATTATGGAACCCCGCTGAAACAAAGGCAAGAAGTGGCTTTGAGTCGGTTGGAGGCTGAAGTGAGTCAAGGGCGAATGATATCCGCCCGGTCGAGCCAGAGCGTTTCTGCTCCGTAACCTGTGGCGGCAAACCACATCAGCAACAGGACCAGCCTGGTGATCACACGCATGGTTACCTCGCCATTCTTTGTGCATGGAATGACGACCGTTGCTCACAGAGACGGACATCAGCTTTCGTGATCCGCATTGCCTCGCTCATTACAGAGTATCCCTTTCATGACTCGCCGCGCCTTCATCTGGCGCCGGCCGTCCGGACTCTTTATATGGTTATGCGGCCGTCGCACCCGCCCTAGGGCTGCACGTTCGCCTTGGTGCTCGCGTAGCGCTCCTTGACCTCCGCCGGCGTCAACGCGCGGTTATATATGCGGACGCCCGCGAGCTTTCCCTTGAAGAATTCCGTGGCCGGAATCGGCGTGCCATCCGGCGAAACGCTGTGCGTGGCCATGACCCACTCGCAGTTGATGTGCCAGCGATCGCGCGACTCGCGCGCAAGCTGGTCGAGGTCGGAGTTCATGAATTGCGCGAAATCGCCGATGTAATCCCTGCGCATCATCCGCACAGGACGCTGCCACCACTTCAATGCGTTGCTCACGAGAGGTTCTCCGTTTCCTATTTGTGCAGGAGTTCCGCCACACGGACGACCAGATTCGTGCCATAGGGATACCCCGTGGCATTGAGCGAAAAGACGCCGGAATCCAGGTTCTGAGAGAATGCGAGTTCCTCGCCGTTGTCCAGCCAGCGCACGGACTTGATGCCGGTCTTGAGTCCGCTGAACGCCCGGGGCGCGCCCTGAGAACCGGAGTTCCCGCATATCGGCAGGTTGATGGGCAGGTTGTGGACGAACAGGAAGACGCTGCCGCCGTCCTCAAGCGCAAAGTCCGCCCCATTTCCCCGCACATGGCAGGGCTTCCCGTCATAGATGCTCTTCTCGTGCGTCCTGACCCATTCTCCCGCGCGAAGCAGCAACGCCGCTTCACAATCGGGAATGGCGCCTTCCCCCGTGGGCCCGACATTCAGAACATAGTTGGCCCCCACCTTGCGGCAGGCGCACAGGTCTTCAATGACGTCCTTGACGGAGAGGTAGCCGAAATCGTTCCGGGCAATCCCCCAGTGCAGGTTCAGCGTCTGGGACATTTCTGCGGCGACGTACTTCTGCATGCCTGAACGGTTCATGGGCGTGGCTCGCGCCTGCTCGAACGTGACCGCGTCGATCTCGGGATGACCCAATTTCCCGAGAGCGGTTAGCCCGGTGTTATTAATGACGATCGCCTCGGGCTGGTGTTTCCTGATCAAGGAGTACAAGCGGTCTTCCTTCCAGTCGACGTCACGCTTGTCCCAGTTGCCGTCGAACCAGAGACCGCCGATCTTGCCGTACTGGGTGCACAGAACTTCAACGGACTTGTGCAGATAATCCAGATAGGCGTTGAAGTCGCTCTTGTACGCGGGGTGATGCCAATCGAGGGTCGTGTGGTAGAAGAAGGGGACGATCCCCTCCTTCCTGCATCCTTCAACGAAGTCCGCCACGAGGTCCCGCTTGGCGGCGCTGTGGGGGGCGTCAAAGTCGCTGAGGCCGCGCGTGTCGTAGAGGGAGAACCCCTCATGATGGCGCGTGGTGAGAATGATGTAGCGCATTCCGGCGCGTTTGGCGGTGCGAGCGATGGCCCGCCCGTCAAAGGCCGCTGCGGTGAAGCGTTCCTTCATCTTCGCATACTCGGACTCGGGGATCTTGTGCATGAACTGCACCCACTCCCCCTGGCCGAGCAGCGAATAGAGCCCCCAGTGAATGAACATTCCGTAGGCCAGTTTCTCGTATTCCGCCACGCGCGGAAGAGGCGTTGGCGCATTCATGTTGCGTCCTTTCCAATGAAAGGGGATTCCCCGTTGAGCGAGTCCATGGTCACAGAGACGGTCGTCGCACTTAGCGTTCCCAGACCGCGCGGCAATCCTGATATTCCTCGTCCAGGCTCTTGAAATCGGCGTCGAGCACCTGAAGCACGTTGCCATACGCGCGCAGCGCAGAAAGGTCCAGACCGGAGCCCGCCACCGGGGCGTGGGCGTCGAGCGCCTGGTTGAACATATCGGAGACCGGAGCGCTCAGCAGAATCATGCCCAATCGCTTCTTCGACAACGCAAGGCTCTTGCGCAGGTTCTCGCCCAGCATGGCGAGGTGGCTGGTGTTGAGCGCATAGCGCAAGTTGGGCTTGCCGACTTCCTCGATGAACTGCAGGGTCCGCTCCGTGGTTGCGTGCCACTTGTGCGGATGGGTCTGCAGGTGAAGCACGACGCCACGCCGGGAGGCTTTGCCGCATATCTCTCGAATGCCGGAAAGGAACCTTGCATCGGCCAGGGCGGCGTCCACACTATGGTCATCGGGCCAGCGGTGCAGACTCAGCACGGCATCCTTTGCGCCGAGAAGGGACATCTTCGAAAGCACGTCTTCCATCGTCCCCATGGACTCCCTGTATCGCGGCATGTGCGTGTCCAGGAGCGCCAAATCAGGATAGAAATTGCAGCCATGGCTGAAGTCCACGATCAGGCGCAGTTGCTGACGCTGGAGCCAGCCGCTTTCACGTTCCAACTGCGCGGCATCGCGCCGCCACAGCCAGGTCCAGTCCACCTTGACGCCGTCAAAATGCTGGAAGAACGTCGGCCGCCGGAGAATCGCCTCCTGGAGGGTTCCCACCGGACGGAGGCTGAGCACGCGCCCACGCGGCCGGGCCGGGAAGCTGACCGGCGCCAGAGAACGGACACCGCGCTCGCGCACGCGAACGGAGAAGAGACGCACGTCGCCGCCCGCAATGGTCGCGCTGTCGCTTACGCCGCCGTCGTTGTCCGGCGTGAGCGTGAGCGTGGGCCAGTAGCCGGGTTTGCCTTTCTCGGATTGCCCCAGTGGCAGTTCGTTCATCGACCGTATGGCGCCGCAGTGCGATTCGATCTTCAAGGGATGCGCGCTCAGGTGGTTGTTGAACAGGCCCAGCGTGTATTCCCCCTTCTTTTTGCGGCAGGTGATCAACGTGAGGCCTTCCGGCGCTGAGAAGAGTCGCTGCGATTTCAGCGCGGCATCCAATAAACGCCGCACATGTTTCAAGAGCCGGAAGGGGCGCGGCAGCGGCTGATCGTCCACGCTGTTGGACGGTTTGCGGCCATCCCCATAGGCCTGATTCGCCGCGATGGGCAGACTGCCCTTGACGAGGGGTTCAACGTTCAACCCGCTGGAGGACAGAAGGACGGTGTAGCTTCCCTTTCCCGCGGGCACTCGCACGACGGCCGGCGCGCGCCCGCAACGGGCGAGGACTTCCGCGCGCTTCGGGAGGACCGCCGGGCAGAGTTCAAAAGCGTCCGCCTCCGCATCGCGTTCGCCGCCATGCCAGCGGACCGCCGTTCCGGCCGGCAACCGCGCCGGAGCGCCCGTCACGGCAAGCCCGGGCGCCAGGAAGGCGTTGGCGGCTGTGAGAATCACTTCCCCGCCTGCCTCGACAAATGAGCGCAGATTGTCCCGCACTTCCGCTCCGGGGGCCAGTGTTCCGGTGACGATAATCAAACCGTACTGCCGCAGAACCTGGGGCGCCGCGTCGGAGAGGATGCAATCGCTCACGTCGCCGTACGGCGTGGGCGTCATGTAGCCGCGTTCGTCATGGAAGTAACCGGAGTCCTCGTAGCCGGGATAGAGCAGGGACAGAACCATATCGGTCAGATGGTCTCCGGCGTCGTACGGCATCCCGCCCCAGACCTGGTAGGCGTAATTGCGCGCGTAGGCGTGCCGCGGCATCGCCCAACCGGAGAAGAAGTCCGTCATCAGAGCGACGGGGGTCTGCATGACGCCGGGCTGGCCATGCTTCTTCACAAACGCCGCGGCCGCCGATTGAATCTCCCCCACCGGGCTGAGGACGCGGCTGGAGGGGTCCGTCTCCATCCGGACCGGCTGGCCGAGCAGCCGCTTCTCCACGTCGTCGCCCACGATCCAGGCGTTCTCGAATCCGATGGCGACGCTGTTGTAGAGGTAATGGCTGTACAGCAGCCGCTTCAGGAGCGAAAGGCTCGTGCCCTGTTCCGGGCCATACTTGTATCCGCCCCTCTCGCCGGACGTTTCGTATGTCTTCCATCCCCAGCGGTTGAAGATCGACGCATTGCCGAACCAATGAACGCCGTACTGCTTGCCGGCGCCGCGGATGAAGGCGTAATAGACCTGGCTGTTCGGCAGGCACTGGGCCGTCTCCGCCCCGATGAGGATGTGGTTCCCCTCCTTCATGAAGTAATGCCCGTAGCACAGGGAGACAAGGACGGTCAGGTGGTTGCCGAGGTCGTCGCCCATCCGCTCGAAGTGACGGTGAAAATTCAGGAATTGCTCGTATCGGTCCTGCGGGCAGGGGCATTGCTGGGGCGCGTAGAGTCCGACGTAACGCCCGTCCTGTTCGCCGTTGTCTATGCCGAGAAAGCGGCTGCCGAGCGTCTTTTCCAGGCAGGCCACCTGGCCCGGCAACGGCGTGTGGTGGCCCCACATCTGCTCCGTGTTGGCGCCTGGAATGTGGCCCCAGAAGTCATAGAGATACAGGCCGCGCCGCTTGATCGAGGCGACAAGGTCGTTGAAGTTAGTCGCGTAGAGGGTCTGAATCACGGGCCAGATAATCCGGCCGAGGTTGAACTTCTGGTAGAGGTCCAGGTCCTCCTCGAAGTTGACCAGCTTCCCCTTGCGCTGGGAGAAGACGCGCAGTGTGGTGAACTGCGTCTGGTGGTCGAAAGTCTTCCAGGTCGGCACACGGATCCGGCGGCGCGTGTAGTCGGGATACTCGGCCGGGTTCAGCAAACGGGAATTGCACGTCTTCATTCTCTTCTCACTTTGCCTGTTTGATCCAGAGGGTCTTCCAATCCATGGAGGGCAATTTCACAATGAGACTGCCGTCCTTTATCTCCAGGGGTTGGCCGGTCAGTCCGTCCGAGGCCGTCAGCGCCCCGGACAGTTGGAGATGGGCCAGATCGAGTTTCGCTGTGACGTCCGCCTCCCCCTTGCCGAGGTTGGAAAGGACGACCAGAACGCCGTTCTTCGGGTGACGATAGAGAGTGGCGTAGCATTCGGCGGGCTGGACGGTGATGACGTCGGCGTTCTTCCAATACGGAAGGAACGTCGCCTCCTTCACCCCGTAGGCTTCGCGCAATTTCCAGAGGCTTGAGATCAGGTCGAGGTCGGCCTTGGACCCGCCCAAGGGTCTGATGGGCACGTCATGAAGCAGCGTGATGGCAAGGGAATGCCGGTACCCCAGGCCCAGGATGGTGTAAAGGAAGTCCGACGGCACGCCCCAATTGCGTCCCATGAACTCAGCACGGAACCTGTCCAGAGGCAGTCCTTCCTTCCAGCGATCAGGGGTTATTCCGAACATCTGCTCGCCATCCCAATAGCTCGTCCCCCACGCCAGCGCCGGCAGGTTCATCGAGTCCCAGACGTGCAAGTCGAGAATGCCGTCGGGCTTCCGTGACTTGATCACGGCGTACAGCCGTTTCATGGCTTCGCGCACGCCAAAGAGAGGGACGGTGGGCTTGAGTATCCCCTCCTTATCGAGATACCCGCAGCCATGGTCCACGTTCATGCACGGATAGGGATGGATCGCGGTATCAATGTAAGCCCCGTCCACATCGTACTCATCTATCAGGCGCGAGATCGTGTCGGCGAGGAAATCCTTCCACATGCTCCGAAGGCAGACCACATGCATGATCTGCGGGTCCTCGCCCGGATAGCGGTCGGGACTGCTCTGGGCGGGCAGCTTGACCACGTCCTGCTGGAAATCCGGCCATTCGGGGGCGAGTTCCGAGATCTGGTATCCGAAGTACGGTATCACTTTGATGCCCCGCGCGTGGCACTCCTTCACCAACGCGCGCAACTCCTCCTCATGTCCCACCGGGCGGGTGTACGCAAGCGTCTTGCTCCAGTTGCAGATAATGATCGCCCGCACCCCGGCTTGCGCGTAGTAGTCCAGGACGGGCGTGTCGCCGACCTTCTTGTTCAGCAGGCCAGCGTAGTCCTTGCCATAGTTAATGATGGTCGTGGTGACGATTCTGTCATCCCAGCCATCCCTTTCCATGGGCTTGACGGGAGAGGCCTGCAGGCCGAAGGTGTAGTCCAGTGTTTCGCCAGCCGCCAGGTCCACCGGGTGATCCACCAGCGTCAATCGCAAAGTGGCGCTGGTGGCGTTCTTGATAACGCGAATGGCCTTGGCCGGGGCGGCGTTGAGCCAATTGCGGGCGGACTCGCAGACCCATTCCATCCCGCCTTCTTCATCCCCGATCCAGACGAATGGGGTGAACGCGGACATGCTCACGCCGACGGCCAGGCTTCCGGTCTTCCAGGTGGGGTCATGGGCGTTGTACATGAGCGTGTCGTTGCAGTACAGATATTTGGCATCGGCGGAGGCAAATGGAATTTCGACAGTCAACGCCTCCAGACGGACTCCCGCCGGAGCGGCGAGCTTCCAGTCCGTCCGTATCAGGCCGTCGTATTCGATTCGATGCCGCGCCGTAAGGGCCAGTCCTCCGGCCTTTGCCGAAGCCGAGACTGTGGCCACCGACGAGGTCGCTGCGTCCAAAGCAATCGCGCAGTCGTCGAACACGATCTCCTTGCCGCCAACCTGGGCGATGACCCGGACAGGAGAGGACAATATCTGCTTGCCGTGCGTGGTCACCTGCGCGGGGAAGGATGATTTCTCGAAGTGATAGCTCCTTCCCCATACCCCCACATCCAATGACTGAACCTGTCCGGCGGCCCCGGCCTTCTTGCCCACCGTCACCGGAGTCCAGGGCGCCAACACTTTGTCCGTGACGCCGGCCTGCGAGTTGAGCCAGGCGGGGATGCCGCCGCAGGACCACTTCTGTTCGCCCTCGGCCAGCACGGCTTGGGCGTTCCCGAGAATAGCCGCGTGAATCAGGTACTCGCCTTTGGCGAGTTTCGCGGACTTGAAGGCGGCTGTTGCGACCATTCTGCCGGAGCCGGGCCTCGTTTCCGCCAGCGCGACATCCTGCGTTTCGACGGCCGTTGACCCAGGGGACTGGACGCTCAACCGGAGCGTTGCCTTGGCGGCAGGCAAGCCCGCCGCCCAGAGTCCCACCTCGACCGCCTTCTCGGACCAGAGGGCCCGCGCTGAAATGTCCAGCGCGACTTTGCGCTGCTCTTTCACCCCCGCGTGGGCGGCCAGCTCTCCTTCCCCCAGTGAACGGCTATAGAGTCGAACGTCATCGAGTTGTCCGTCGAAGAAGCCGTACGGCCAGCCGCCGATCCGGCGCAGCCCGCCCTGGGTGGGAGTAATGTCGAAGCTCATGCGGCCGCGCTTCACGAGTCGGCCGTCCACGTAGAAGTAGTAGTTGGGATATTCCGCCACGAAAGCCACGTGCTGCCACTCTCCGCTGAACACGGGGGCGGCGACCTTCAGCGTCTCGTTGGCGAAGCCGTTGCCATGCTCCAGCCACAACTCCCCCTTGTCCGCAAAGAAGTTGACGTTCCGGTCGACCGCCATGCCCGCGGAATCTCCGAAGATGACCTGGTCCCTGCCTTTGTTCTCCGTGGGGGTCTTGATCCACGCCTCGATGGTCATGTCCCCCTTGATGGAGAAGCGCGGGGAGTTCGGGCATGCAACCCCGTCGGCCGTGCTTGCGAATTGAAGGGCGAATCCATCGTTGTGCTTCACATACTTGGGCGCACCCGCGATTTTGGCGTCAAGCCCATTGCCGCTGGAATCGGTCGCGACGCCGCCCTGCCCCTCGTCGAAAGTGTACCGGGCCACCAGGCCCTCTTCGCCCCAGACCGAACCGACGCTGAGGGCGAGCAGGAGCGCGCAGAACATGTTTCTCTTAAGCATTAAGTGGAGCCTTCCCTGTGTCTGACCGGATTCATTTGGCCGGCTTGATCCAGATGGTCTTCCAGTCCATGGAGGACAATTTCACGCTGAAATTTCCCTCTTTCATTTCCACGGGCTGGCCGGTGAACCCGTCCGTAGCCGCCGGCGCTCCGGCCAATTGGAGGCGGGCCAGGTCGAGCTTCACGACGACGTTTGCCTCGCCCCTGCCGAGGTTGGAGAGGATGACCAGAACGCCGTTCTTCGGATGCCGATAAAGCGAGGCGTAGCATTCGGCGGGCTGGACGGTGACGACATCGGCGTTCTTCCAGTAGGGCAGGAATGCCGCCTCATGGCGCCCGAAGTCGTTCATCAACTTACCGATCTGGGCATCCAGGTCGAGGGCATCCCCGCGGAAGAACACGTTGCAGCGCACTCCATGAAGGAGCGTGATGGCGTTGGAAATGCGGTGCCCGCCACCGAGCGCGGCGACTTGATAGAGGAACTCCGCCGGAACGCCCCAGTTATATCCCATCATCTCCGCGCGGAACCGGTCCAGGGGGATGACGTCCGGGAGGTGTCCCTTCGGCGTGTTCTCATCCCCGTTCCAATAGGCCGGGTAGAGTTGTTCGCCGTTGAGGTAGCACGTGGAGAAGGCCAGCGCGGGGGTGTTCATGCAGTCGTACACGTGCGCCTCCACAATCCCATCGGGCTTGCGCTGCTTGACCACCGTGTAGATGCGTTTGAAGGTGTCCCGGATCTCGAAGACGGGGTTCGTGGGCTTGAGCGTGCCGTCCTTATCATAATAGCCGCAGCCATGCAGCCGGTTGATGCAGTCGTACGGGATGGTGGTGCTGTCCAGGTAGACCCCGTCAATGTCGAACCGGTCCATGACGCGCGCGATGCCGTCCACAAGGAGGTCCTGATAGGCGCTGTGCAGGCAGACGCGGTAAATGTTCTGAAACGGAAGCCGGTCCGTCATTCCGCCCCTGGGGCCGACGACACAATCGTCGCCGAGCCAGGGCCACTCGGGGATCATGTCGGAGATCAGATAGCCGAAATAGACGGTGACCTTCATCCCGCGCTGATGACAGCGCTTCACGAGGCTGTCGAGGTCCGCTTCGTACTCGGTCCTGGGGTAATTATGAAGGTTGGTCCATTGTTCAAAGGCGAGGACCGTCTTGATCCCTTTCGCCGCGAGGTCGTCCAGCACCTGGTCGGTGACCCGCAGGAACAGCGTGTTGTCCGTGCCGTTTCCATAGGGGCCGCGGCACAGTTCATAGATGCGGTTGTCCCACGCATCCTCCTTAATCGGCTTCAGAGGCGTCGCCTGCAGGCCGAAGGTGTAGGCCAGGGGCTTCGCCGGGTCCATCTTCACTGCTTGCCCGATCAGGTTGAGGCGGAACGTGACCACCTTTTCGTCCCGAAGAATCTGAATGGCCTGGCCGGCCGCGGCGGGGTACCAGTTCTCACTCGATTCGGCAAACCAGGAAAGTCCCTTCTCCTCGTCCCCCAGCCAGATGGTGGGCTGGAACGAAAGATCGTACTGTTTCTTCGTCATGAGGCCGTTGGGGGTAGAGCCGCTCAAGTGTCCCAGGTGTGACATGAGCACAAGATACCGCGCAGAGCGGGCGTCCAGCGGAATCTCCACCGTCAGGCTCTCCATCGTCATGGGCCGCAGGGCGTTCAGTGCCATGTCCATGCGGACGAAGCCGTCATACTCGACGGTGGTCTTGATGGAGACCTTCACAGCGTCCGCCGTGCTGGTCTGCGTCAACGTCGTTTTCGCCGGTCCAGCATCCACCGATGGCGCGGTCGTGGAGAATGACAGCGCTTTTCCATCCGCTTTGGCCATGAGCCGCATCGGACCGGTCAACAGGTCCTTCTCCTGGCTCCGAATGCCGGAGAGGAAGAGACCCGGAGCGATGTCATAGCTTCTTCCCCACATCCGCACTGAGGCGATATCTCCCTTTCGATCCACCTGGATCGGCGTGTAAGGGGGCAACACCTTGTCGCCGATCCCCACCTGGGAGCCGAACCACTCCGGCTTCTCGGGATACAGAACCGATTGCGCAGGCGCTTCGGCTGCGATGCGCCCCTCCGCATCCTTGATCATCGCCTGCACCATGTAGCCGGCCGGATCGAGACCTTTCGTGTCGAACACCACTTCCACCAGGGCGCGCCCAGATCCCGGACGGGTCTCCTTGATCGGCTCCACCTTGCTCAGGACCGTCTTGCCGCCGTTCTTGAAGAGATTGACGATCACCGATTGGCGGTCCGCCTGGACCTGCTGGCAGAAGACCTTGATCACCATTTCCTGACGCGGATAATGGACGGCCGAGACGACCTTCTGAATGCTCACGTCGGCGGCTTGCGCCGCCAGGCCGGCATGTTCGCGGATGGCCTTCTCGGGGAGCGCCCGGTTGTACACCTTGATTTCGTCCATTTCGCCCTTGAAGAACCCATTCTCCCAGAACCATCCTCCGATGCGGTGCGGCGTCATCGCCGTCGGCGTGATCGGCAGATTCATCTCCCCGGTCGCCACCTGCCGGCCGTTCACGAACATATAGTAAGTCGGGAACTCGCAGACGACGGCGACATGCTGCCAGCTCCCATCGAACACCTTTCCCTCGGAGAGAAAGTCCTCGCTCGCAGTGCCGTTTCCGTGTTGGAGCATCAGGCGCATGTTGTTCGTCGTCACGATAAAGTCGCGGCTGACCGTCAAGCCGGCGTTGTCCCCGAACAGGAACTTCTCATTCCAATTGTCCGGCGGGGTGTCCAGGGCCACTTTGACCCATGCCTCGAACGTCATGTCGCCGCGGATGTTCAGGATGGGGTTGCTTCCGCAATCCACGTAGCTGTCCTTGCCGTTGAATTGCAGGGCATGGCCGCGGGGCGACGGGACGTACACGGCGTTATGGATCTGGCCGTCGTTCCCATACGCGCTGCTGTCTTTCGCGACCGTCCCCTGCCCCTCGTCGAACGTGTAGTGGGCCACCAGCGTTTCCTTTTCCACGTCCGCAGCGCCCTTGGGCAGGTCCTTCAGGAATTCCGAGTATTTCGCCAGTATCTCCTCGGCCGTGAGAGGACGGCCGTAGATCGTCAACTCATCCATGGCCGTGGCCACTTCGGTCCCGACCGACATGGTTTCGCCGACGTCCACCGGACGGTTTGCGGCGCCAACCTGGGACTCGGCGACAGGCTTGCCGTCCACATACAACTTGATTGCGCCCGTTTTGTCCCATGTCGCCGCGATGAAGTACCACTGCTCCGCCGGCCACTCCCGCGCCGGGCTGGTGATGGAGCTATAGCTCGCGGAACTCTTGCCCATGAGGAACGTCATCTTGTTGTCAGGCTCCATCAGCCAGTACACCAATATGTTGCCGGTATTGACCCAGTCGCCGGCCGTGAAGAACCAGTTGTGCGTTTTGACGCTCTTCCAAGCCGTCTTTGGCTCAATCCAGAACGTCACCGTGCCTTGCTGCACGTCGAGATTGTTCCTGGTCGAGAAGCTGATTCTCTCGTGGGTCAACTCCACGCCCTGGCCTTTGGCTCCCTTCACAAACGTTGGCTTGCCGTTGTAGGTCGCTTTCGTTGACCCGGCTGCGACGGCGGCATCGAGGGAGTTCTCAAACGGCGCATAGAAGATCACGTCCCCGGCCAACGCTCGCGCGTTGAGAGCAAGAGCGGCGAACAGTGCCGCCAGAATCAGTCGCGACATGGAAAGAGCCCTCCAGACAAAAAAGGGGGGGGCCGCCCCTCCGGCCCCCCCTGCTTTTCTCCGCGTGGATGTTAGTAGGAGTCCTTCTCCGTGCCCACGTCAATCGTGGCGGCCGTATCGAAGAGGTGCCAAATGCCCACCGCACCAATCGGGGGGACGCCAACCGGCGTCGCACCTGCGCGCGCCAGCGGCGCCTGATAGTTGCTCCCCGAGCCACCCGCGCTGGCAGGGAGTGTCCCCCATGCCTGCCCGGCAGCCTGCAAGGGCAGCCAGTAGTCCGACACGAAGTTAGCGGTCATTCCGTAACGGCAGTTGTCATACCACAAGCCAGCAACGGTGGAGTAACTGTTGCCGATGCCGATGGGCCGCCACCACATGATTCGGGCCTGGGGATCGCCATACCATTTGGCGCTCCAGTCGCCGTACAGAACGTTGTATCCGTCGCGATGGCCGTAAAAGCCAAGTCCGGCTTGTTCCGGCAGCGCGCCCGTCATGGAGGAGCCCAGCGCGAGGTTCTTGCTCCAAGTGTCCGAGACCACGGCGCGGGCACCCAACTGCTTCTGGGTCTTGAATACCGGCGCGCCGGCCAGCTCGATGTTCCGCGGCCGCACGAGCAGCGCCGCGTAGGTCAAGTTCCAGAGGGCGGCATCATTATTAGCGTTGGCGGCATCGCAGTCTCCCCCGAGAGAATCATCCGGGAACAAGTAGGTGGGCAACAGCCTGTAGTTATATGACGAGATGACGACCTTGGAAAGGACGTCCCCGCTTTCGGTGCACCAGTTGCCGAGCCAGCCGTAATTGCCGCGGATGATCTTGTCCGGATCCATGCCGCCGGCGCGCTTCACGTCAGCAAGGGAATTGGCTGCCACGGCCGAATGGGTTGCGTCGAACATGAGGGCGTCCGTCGGCATGCCTGATGCGCTCGGGCAGAAGTAGCTGCCCATACCGCCGAGGTAGCCGCAGGAGGCCAGGTAACCCAGGCCCACGGCATTCATGGTGGGAGTCGTGCCGGGATTCGGGTTCGCATTCAGCCCCACGGCGGGGTTGTACCCGGCAAAGATGGTGCGGAAGTTGATCACGGGGTTATAGTACTTGCTGTAGTCCGGGGAGGCGAGCCCCTCCCCTGTGAAAGTGTCCACTTCCTGGCCGGTACGAGCATCCTTCACAATGCCCAAGTCTTCCTGCGCACCGTTGGCGCGCGCATGATATCCCACGCGCTTGCCCCACGCCGCCCAGTTCGGGAAGTACCCGCCGTAGTCGCTGCAGTAACTCTCCAACGCCCGGCTGAACTGGCTCAGGTTGTTGAGACACGCGGTGCGCCGCGCCTTCTCTCTCGCCGCCGCCAGCGCCGGCAGCAGCATTCCGGCCAGAATGGCTATGATAGCGATGACGACTAGCAGCTCAATCAGCGTGAAGAACGGGGCAAATACGCCTGTCAGCGCGTTTCGCATCGTACGCATCTCTCTGCCCTCCAAATAGTGGCCGTGACAACTCCTCTCCTCACAATTCTGCAGTCATGCGACGGATATGCGATCCCGGGAAGTCGTCATTACCCTCCTTTCACGAGTTGCCGGCGGCTGTCGCGCTCGGGGCAGCCACGCCTGTGTGGAATCGTCTCATGTATCCCGGATCAACAAGCTTGTCGGCACAATAATGGACCGGTATTTCGGCTCGTAATCGTCCCGCATGTAACCCAGCAGCGCGTTGATCGCCTCGACAACAATCTTTTCGCGGTCCTGAACGACCGTGCTGAGGCGGCACCGGGTGAAATGGGCAGGGATGTAATTGCCGTAGCCGATGATCCGCAGTTCCTGCGGAACCGCAATGCCCATGTCGCGCGCGGCTTCCAGGCACCCCCATGCCTGCTCGTCCATACAGGTCAGAATCGCGGTGGGGCGGTCTTTCCTGCCCAGCATCTCGCGTGCGACATCGTAACAGCGCTGGTAGCACGGTTCGGAAGACTTCAGCGGCGCTTCGACGATCGTTGTATCCTGCGGGGCAATATGGGCGTTCGCAATGGCCTCCAGGAAACTTTCCTTTCGCAAGCGCATGGTCCCGCTCATCGGCCCTACGATCAGTGCGATCCGCCGGTGCCCTTGCTCGACCACGTGCCTGACGGCTGAACCGATGCCGTTCCGGTCGTCCGTATAAACGAAGGTGGCCGGACAGCCCGCGTCATGCCGGTCCACGACAATGAGAGGAATCTTGCGGGAGGCGAACGCGTTGACGGTCTCCGGGACCTGGGATTGCAGGCAGGGAAGCCAGAGGACTCCCGCCGGGCGCTGGGACTTCACCACTTCCAGCAGAGAGGTCTCCCACTCCACATGCCCGTTGGTGGGGAAGGAGACCGGCAGATAGTGATCGGCATAAATGACTTTCGCGGCCGTGACGGCAAGTTCGCTCGTCCACATTTCGCCTGTGCCGGGGAGAACCATCGCCACAAGGTTGGATCGCCCCCTGGCGAGTGACTGGGCAGCCCAATCGGGCTGGTAGCCGATGGACTTGGCGACTTCCTTGATTATCTCCCTTGTCTCCTCACTGACATCAGGATGCCGTGCCAGCGCGCGCGACACGGTGGAGCGGGAAAGCCCGGATATCTCCGCGATTTTCTCAAGGGTTGCGTGGGCTGGTCGCATATGTTAGACTCCGTCCCTGACTGAGTGGGAGCGCTCCCGGAACCGGTTGCAGGAATTCTATCGTGTAAATCGCGCCGTGTCAAGGTGTAGCCAAGATTTTCTGAAAAGCGGCTGTTTGGGAGGTGCGCAGAAGTGGGATACATAGATGGCTGGGCCGCGCTCAACATGGAGATGCCGGCCCGGGTTCCACGCACAGAGTATGTTGATCACCCCGAACTGGTGTCGGCGGTCACAGGCATCCGCCTGACCCCGAACAGCCCCGCCGTGGTGAACGATGCGGCGCAAAAGGCCTTCCTGAAGGCGTGGAGCTTCTCCTTCGTCTGGTCCATTCTTGTCAATGACCAGTACATGAAGAAGGGCCGCACCACCCACATGGGGCACGCTACGTACGTGGCGGGAGGGGGCGATTTTGACACCGGCATCCGCTGCCCCTTTACCGATCCCGAAGAGGTCCTGGCGTTTGACCCCTTCGCGGAGTACGGCCCGATTGACAAGAAGGCGCAGATCGCCGCCTTCGAAAAAGACTACGGCCTCAGGCGCGAGTTCTACAGCGACGCGGTCAACATGTCCGGGGTGTACACGACGCTGGTTTCCGGGCTGCTAGCGATTTTCGGCTGGGACATGCTGCTCCTGGCCATGGGCACGGACCCCCATCGGTTCGGCGAGTTGACGCGCCGGTATGAGAAATGGGTCATGCCGCACTTCGAGGCGCTGGCGGAAAGCAGCGTCCCGGCGGTGATGTGTCACGACGACATAACCTGGACTGCCGGGGCGGTCTTCTCGCCGGCGTGGTACCGCGAGTACGTCTTCCCCGCCTACAAGCGGTGCTGGCGGCCCATCCTTGACGCCGGGAAGCGCCTCGTTTTCACGAGTGACGGCAACTATACGGAGTTTTTCGACGATCTCGTCGCGTGCGGGGCGCACACGTTCGTGATGGAGCCCTGCTGCGACATGGAAGGATTCGCGAAGAAGTACGGCCGGACCCACGGCTTCATCGGAAACGCCGATTGCCGCATCCTCCTCTCGGGGACGCGGGGCCAAATCCGCGCTGAGGTGGAACGGTGCATGCGAATCGGCAAGGAATGTCCGGGGTTCTTCATGGCCGTCGGCAACCACATTCCTGCCAATACCCCCCTGGAGAATTGCCTCTACTACAACGAGGTGTACGAAGAGCTCGCCAAACGATAGGGGGCGCTATTCTGTGAACAGCGGCGCAGAAGCATCCTCTCTTCCATTGGAGCCCGGAACAGGCCGGGTTGGAGGCGGCAAACAAGTGGTCCCGAAAGAATTCTCTTGTCTGGAGTACTGGCGGGCGCGCTACAAGGAGCACGAACCCGCTCTCGCCTTCAAGGCGGGGTCCTTCGAGGAGTACAAGCGATGGAAGCGCGCCTTCCGGGCCAGGTTCCTGCAATGCGTCGGCAGGATGCCGCCGGGAAATCTTGCGCTCGACGTGAAGGTTGTGGAAGAAACCGAAACGGAAAGGTACGTCAGACGGAAGATTCACTACACCGCCGACGAACATTCCCGGATTCCGGCGTACCTTTTCATTCCCAGGGGCGCTGACCGCGCGACTCCAGCCGTGATCTGCCCCCACGGGCATGGACGCGGCAAAGCCGACCCTTCCGGAATCGCGCATGCTGATTGGGAGAAGAAACATCTCGCGAACTATAACTACAATTATGCGGAGCAATTCGCCTTACGGGGATACATAACTCTGGCGCCGGACCTCCGGTGCTTCGGCGAGCGCGTAGACGATACGAAGGAGGCCTACGGACATGTCGAGATACTGGAAGGCGACCATTGGTGCGACATCAACTTTGACCTCGGCATGCTGCTGGGGTACAACATGCTGTCCTTGCATATCTTTGACATCGGCAGAGGGATCAGCCTCCTGCAGAGCATGAAAGAGGTGGACCAGGGGCGAATCGGCTGCGTCGGTTTGTCGCAAGGCGGGACGACGACGCTGTTCAGCGCCGCTTATGACAAGAGGATCAAGGTGGCCGGAGTGAGCGGGTACTTCAACTCGTGGAAGGTGTTCCCTATGATGAAGGGGCAGATTTGCGGTTCGCAGATAATCCCCAACCTGCTCTGGTACGGCGACCACGCAGAAGTTGCCGGGCTCATTTCCCCGCGTCCGCTCTTCCTCGAGTTCGGCGCCCACGACCCGATCTTCCCCATTGAAGGCAGCCGGGCGTCGTATCGAAAGCTGAGGAAACTGTACGAAATAGCGGGCGCCGGAGACCGGTTGGGGGTGGAGGAATTTGAGGGAGCACACGCGTTCAAAGGAAACAGGATATTCGAGTTCTTCCAGAAATGGCTGTGAGAAGGTCCCATTCAATCCGATGGAGTGACACTATGCGTCGCAATTTTAGCCCTCAGGAGATGTTCCTCAAACTGGCCGCAGGGCACCGGCCGAGCCATGCCTTTCAGGGCAAGACCCGCGCGCAGTTCAGCCGCTGGAAACGTCAGACGCTCCCGAAGGCGCTGGCCACGCTCGGCCGCTTCCCGGAACGCGTGCCGCCGGCCCCTGTCCAGGTCGCCGAATGGGAGCACGACGGGCTGATCAAGCAACGCTGGCTCATCGAGGTGGGGCGCCATATCTCCGCCGGTTTCCTGATCAATAAACCGAAAGGATTGACGAAGGGGGAGAAGCGCCCCGCCCTGCTCTGCTGCCACGGTCACGGCCCTTACGGGAAAGAGCCGGTGATGGGCAATGACAGTTCCGACGCCCTGCGCGAGACGATCCGCGCCCATGGGTACAACTACGGCCACGTCATGGCCCAGAAGGGATTCATAACCTTTGCCATTGACTGGATCGGGTTCGGAGAGCGCAACGACAACGGCAAGCCGAATTGGCTCAACACAAACGGCAGCCGCGACTGGTGCAACCTCTATTACCTTCACGCCACAATGCTCGGCACGACCCCGCTGGCGATCAACGTCAGCCACGGCAAGGCCGCGACGGACTTCGCGTGCACTTTCCCCGAGGTGGACGCCGATCGTCTTGGGGTGATGGGGCTTAGCGGCGGCGGCGTGATGGCGCTTTGGATGTCCCTGTGCGACGAGCGGTTCAAGGCGACCGAGATCATCTGCTACAGCGACTTGTGGGCTTGTTTCGGCATCCGCGATATCAACTACTGCGGCATGCAAGTGGCCCCGGGGCTCTTTGCACTGGTGGACCTGCCCGACTTGCAGGGGCTGCTTGCGCCGCGGCCGCTCCTCATTGATATCGGCGTCCATGACACCTGCTTCACACTCGACAGTTCGATGGCGTGCTATCGCAAACTCCGCCCCATCTACCAGGCCGCAGGCCACCCGGAGCGGCTGGAGCTGGATTTGCACCCGGGTGAGCACGGGTGGGCGGGGAACAAGTCCGTCCCCTTCTTCACCAGGCACCTGGACGGCCCGGCTTCCTAGCCCGCGAGAGCTGGACAGACAGAAATTGACATGCGCCGGCACATGAACGTAATGCCGACGTTCTAGAAGGTCGGGCGGAGCCGGGAGAGGCTTTACGTTGCCGGGGGAGTGGACTATTCTGCACGCGCCGCGTGCGGGGCATACTCGCTGGGTGTGCAATGGAACCGCTTGCGGAAAGCCCGGGCGAAGTAGCGGGGATCGGAGAAGCCGCAACTCCGCGCCACAGCCGCCAACTTCATGGAGCCGTTGCTCTCCATCAATGAAACGGCTTTGGACAAGCGCACGTTGATGAGGTATTCGATGGGGGAGATGCCCATCCGCTCCTTGAATGCATGGCCGAGCTTGCTTGGACTGACGCTGACGCGCCTTGACAGATCGCCGAGAGCCATGGGGCGCGAGTAGTTCTGTCCTATAAGTTCCATGGCGCGCGGAACTTCGGGAGCGCCCGGCGAAGAACTTCCAGGAGCTCCGCCTCCGCGCGCGTCGGGAACAGCTTGCGATTCAACGCCTCGCTCCAACTCACCTCAAGCGCCTCCTATCGATAATCCACGGCGCGCCATGGCCTGCATCAACCCCGGCTGCGCCTGCGCTTCGCATCTCAGTAGCGTCCGTGCCGTTCCGCCGTCTGGTACATGGCGACCACGTTCTCCGTGGGAGAGTTGTCCTGCAACGCGTGCGTCGGCGCGAAGCAGTAGCCCCCGCCGGGCATCATGGTCTCCAGCGTCTCGCGCGCCGTCCGAATCACGTCCTCCACCGACCCGGCGGCCACCGGCCCGGCCGTCGAGATCATACCGTGAAAGGCCAGTCTCCCACCATAGCGCTTCTTCAAGTACGCCGGTGCCATGTCCGTGGCTTCAGGTTGCAGCGTATCCACGACGCGGATGCCCATCTCCGCGAAGTCGTCGAAGGCCCAACTGCTGGAGCCGCAGGAGTGGATGGCCACCGGAACGCCATACGCCTTGCCGAGGTCCACGAATTTCTGGTGCCGGGGACGGATGTGCCTGCGGAACAACTCCAGGCTGATGGTCGGCCCGCGCTGGGTGCCGAGATCCTCACCGATCCAAAGCACGTCCACCAGGCCTTTGGCAGATTCCAGCGAACGCCGGATGATTTCGACCTGGGTGTTCAACTTCCGGTCGATGAGACGCAGTCCGACGGGGTCGTCGCTGACCAGGTCCACGAGCACTTGATCCATGGTGCGCAGCATGCCGATGCTGTTGATGATGTCACCGATGCCAGGACCGCCGAGGACAACGGCATGCTCCCGGAGTTCTCCGCATCGGCGCGCAAAGGCGGCGTAATCGAGGTCCTCCGGCGAGGGCATCGGCCATGCTTCCACCTGCTCCATCGTCGCGTCGCGCAACGGAAAATCGCAATAGTCCCAGTACCCGCCCGATTCGTGCTCGACCCACCGAGTGCGCACTCCCCACGCGTCGATGCGGCGGCCGGGGATCTCCTTGTGAAGAACAGGCCCGGTGTAGGGTGCGGCGGCGCCCCTGAAGTCGACCCCCAGCGCCCGGCAGAGCCCTTCATGGTCATCGCCGGCGAGGCCGAAATGCTTCTTCAACCGCTGGTCAATGCCCGGGTTGGCCTTGTAGTTGACCGGAACGCGGTCGGGCTCCTGGCGCGCCAGCGCGACACGGACACGTTCTTTGCTGTTCATGCGTCCATTCTCCGCTCATTCAGGCCTAATGACAAGAACCCGCACATCCGAGCGCTCCAGCCGGAGCGCCCTCTCCGGTTCATAGGGACTCGTCCTCCCCGCCAGAGGATCGACCACGCTCGCGGGTCCTCTTTCACTCAGCGACGGCACGAATTCGACGGCCTCGGCGCTCTCGTTGACGAAGAGGTAATAATGCGCGCCGCATTTCCACACGTGGCGGCAGCGCAGGCTGGGTTGCGGCGGCGCAACGACGACGTCCGGCGGGATGAGGCGATCCATCCGAGCGATGAGCGATTCGGGATCATCCTCCGGCGAGTAACGGATCAGGCGTCCCGCGCGGTCCAGCAAATCCAGCGCTTCGGCCGGCATGCGCCGCGCGCCGGCAGGCTCTTCGAGAATGATCGCTCGATACTCCATGCCGGCCAAACGAACCCCTTCCGGCGTCACGACCGCTCGCCCGCTAAGGTCCTGCAGCTCCAGGTAATTGAAATCCCGCTGGCGCTGGAAACATGCCCGGGCGGCGCGCCAGGGGAGGGAATCCGCTTCGGCCAGGATCGCCACATGGCAGATGTGGCGGCAATCCGTGTTCAACCAGGAAAGGCGCATGCAGTGCCCGGCGAAGTCGCGGTAGCGGTCCCACCACGGGCTGTGCGGCCCGACGTCCGGCGGGCGTTCATCCCGGCGGGGGCCGCGGATGGAATAGTAGAAGGCGTGCGGTATGAGCATGTTGACGCCGCGCACGAAGCACCAGTTGGCCAGCGCCTTCATTTCCTCCCAAGTCAGCCCGTGGCCGTAGGCGCCGAAACACTCGTTGCTGTTGCGCCGCGCTCCTCCATGGATCATGGCGGAGGAGGAGCATTTCGCCTGTGTGGACTCCTCGCCCTCCAGCCCGCTGGCCTCCCACGGTATCACGGCGCGCCACACCAGGTCCTGGCCCGGAATGTGGAAGAAGCGCTCCATTCCAATGTCGCTTGCGCGGGAGGGGTGCCCCATGAGCGAGATTCCATGCGCCTCGCACCATTGGCGCAATGGCCGGTAGTAGCTTTCGGCCAGATGCAGCTTGACCGCCCTTGCGTACTCACGCCGGAAATGACCGGCCTCCGGCTCGTCGTCGTACCACAATGCGGGAAGATGCGGCGTGAAATCGTAGCCCAGGAGGGAGCTGACGCGGTCCAGGAAACCCGTGGTTCCCGGGATGACATCCTTTTCGTCGAAGTGCTTTCCCAGCGGGTTGGGTTCATCCGTGAAGATGCCCATCACCGTCTTGCCGAAGTGATCCCCCACGGCGGCGAAATAGCCGTCGTACACGATGCGGATGAAGCTGCGGACGGCGTCGGGATTGAGGATATCCGCCGCCGGAGGCCGCTCCTCTTCCGGCCCGTCGCCGATGTAGTGCAGCCCCCGCATCGTGGAGGCCAGGGGCCGGTCCATCACGGCGATCCGTTCCCCATTCCGCCGCGCAACGACGGCCACTCGTTGTTCCCCCGGCCTGAACGAAGGCTCGGACCGCCCGATCAGCTCCCGGCGACTGAAGCAGCGGCACTGGTGCGAGGCGTTTTCCTTGACGACCAGGCCGGAGGCGGAGCCGGACGGATACATCCCCTCATCGTACAGGACCACGAGCATGTTCCGTTCCGCGGCCGCCTCGACTGCGAATCGCACGAAGTGAAGCATCCGCTCCGACATGAAGCTGATTTCGCGTGGCAGGCCGACGCGTGGATGTATCACGAAGCCATAGACCCCGTGCGCCCGGAAATCATCCATCTGCCGAAGCAATTCCGCTTCGCGCAGGTCGTCGTTCCAGAACCAGAACGGCAGGAGCGAGAACTCGCGCGGGGGATTCAGGAAGAGCTCGGACACATCAGGCCCCCTCATGAATGGCTTTCAGGAACGCCGCGTAGGTGTCGGGTTGAACGTCATTGGTCACGGAATGGCTGCTGGCCGGCACGTAGCGCGAGCCCAGTTTCGCGATGAGCTCGCGGACGCGGCCGGAGGCCTCTTCCGGGGAACGGCGCGCCAGCTCGACGTTGCCGATCATGCCGATCCTTCCCCCGGCCAGGCGGCCGATCTCAAGGATATCGTTGCTATAGGGTTCCACCGGGTTCATGGCCTCGATCCCGGCGTCCACGAGCATGTCAACGATCAGGTCCACCTTGCCGTCGCTGTGATACGTGACGGGGACGCCGGCCTTCCGGGCGGGCTCAATCAGCGTCTGGAGGCGCCGGGGATAGTAGTCAAAAAAGAAATCCGGCTTCACCATCAGCCCGCCCTTGAAAGCCACGTCGTCGCCGATGTGCAGCCAGTCCACGCCGCACGAGATGAGCTGCTCCGCCAGCCACGTATTGACCTCCAGGATGTAGTCACCCACCTCATACAGGAACTGGGGATCGTCCATGGTGAGGAGCCAGAATTTCTCCAACTCCATCCCCAGGTAGATCGGGTCCAGCGGCCCGTGCGTATAGGCCCACAAGCCGATGTCGGTCCCCGCCACCGCCTTCTTGTATGCCCTCAGCCGGTCCAGCGCCTCCGTGAAGTCCGGCGGACCTTCCTTCTGGACCTGCTTGAAGCCTTCGCGGGTTTGCAAGCGCTTGTCCCCGCGGCAAGGCGAGTACATAATGCCAAATCCGATGCCGGACAGGCCGGTGCGCCTGGCCAGTTCCACGAGATCATCCGGGGACAAACAGCCGGACTGGAGCCTGGCGGGAAGGGGCTTTTCCAGAATCGTGGCGCACGGCTGCGTGTCGATGGTGCTCTCCCAGTAGGGAAGGCGGCTCACGGGGCGGCCTTGAATGCGATCGATAAAGAGCCGCTTGTCCGGACGCTTGTCCCGCCGGAAGTAATCGCGGGTGGCGGCGGAAACCGGTTGAGGCTGGACAACTTCTGCTGTCGTCATGACTTCGCTCTTTCTGTATATAACGGGACCCGGCTCCACTATTTCGCTGTCTGCCACTGCAGCGCAAAATCCACCAGAGCGGTTTGCGCCGGCGCTTGGCTGTCATATCGAATGTGATCCACCGCCGCGTATCCGGTGGAGCTGGCATAGGACCAGACTGTCTCGGTGGGCGCCGTTCCGGCCTGAAGCGTGACGCCGACCGCCCGCGGGCTGATCAGCAGCCCGCTCCGGCCGCCGATGCGCGCCGCCAGCCCCTTCAACACGATCCCGCTGGCGCGGCGGTACTGGAACAGCCAGGATAACCGGCGCGGGCGGTCTAGAACCAGATGGTCTCGGCAGATCATGCCGCCATTGCGCTGGAAATGAAGGGTGCGGGTATAGAGGACGACCCCGGCTTCCTGCGGGTAGGCGGGCTTCAGGTCCAACTCGGCAAATCCCGAGCCGGCCGCCGAATCCCAGCGGGTCGCGCGGATCGACTCCCCATGCCAGGGCTCGGAGGGAATGGACATCGGATAGCCGACATCGCCGAGCTGGCCGCGGTCGTCGATCAGCAGGATGGATCCGCTCAGGGAGGTCAGGCGGTATGCCCCCTCAACCGAGGCCAGCATGGGCTTTCTACCGATCAGCACGCCGAAATGGCCCGCGACCGGCACTCCGGTCAGCCGGTCGCATGGACCGGACAAACTGCGATAGGCCTGATATCCCGAAAAGGGGCCGCATTGCGCCACCACCGTCACATTGTGTTTCTCTTCGCGATAATGCATCAGCCCCGCATCCTCGAAATGGGTCAGCCGGCGCGGCTCAAAATGCGGCGGCGTCGGCGTCACGGCGGGGTCGAATGACAGGAAGCCCCAGATCAGGCCCCGGTAAGCTCTCCCCGGCGCCGACCCCGGCAGGCGCTCCGACGGGGTGCTCACGAGCAGCCGGTTGAGCCATGCGGCGCGGCCGTCGCCATGCCGGGCGGCCATGAGACTGAAGAACTCATGCCCGCCATACTCCTGATGCTGCGAGACACTCTGGTTGGCCGTGGCGACAAGAAGGTACTCTTGCGGCAGCGCGACCGTGCATGCGAAGTCAATGACCCGCTGCAAGGGGGGCAGCGTGAAGAGGTCAGGTCCCCCCATCGCCCGCAAGGTTTCCCCGTACGACGTCAGTTCAACCAGGTAATTCCGCAGGCCGCGATGGGCAAGCTGCGGGGTGACGCCGTCCGGCGCCAGCACTTCCAGGTTGCGCCGCAGGCGAGGCATCACGTACTCCAGCCAGCGCTTGGCGTCGGGCAGGATGCCGTACAGGTTCAGCGCCGCGGTCCCGAATCCGAAAAGCGACACCCAGCCGTGTCCTTGAAGAACGGACCCGCCCCAATAGTCGCGGTTCAGAAGAACCAGGTCATAGAACAGGTTTCCCTGTTTTTGCAGCTTGCGCAATATCCGGCGACGCCGCTTCGGCCCCAGCAGATCCGGGATCATATGGCAGGCCCAGGCCAGTTGACGCATCGCCGCGGCAACGTTCATGTCGCCGTTGTGGCCGTATGCGTCCTTGTTGGTGTTGCCCCATGCCGGCGCTTTCGTCAGAGCGTCCGCAACCAGCACCGCTTGCCGCCCCGCGGCGGCGCTGCCTCCCAGGCGATACGCCGCGATGAGCAGCGCCAGGTCGTCCGAGAACGATAGCGAAGCCTTGGCAATCTTTCGGGGCGCGGACTGGCGGACGGCCCACCGGAACGATTCCCGCAAGGGTTGCCGGTACATCGCATGCGTGGAGCGCAAGCTGGCGCGCTTTTCCCGCCAGAAAGCCGGATCGTTCCAGCGCGCCGCGGGCAAGTCGGGGCCGGCCGGCCGCAGACCGGCGGGGACCGGCGCAAGGCTGTCTTCGGGATCTTCCTCCAGGCGCGCGGACACCCACCGGACGGAGAACTCTCTGCGGGCGCGGAAGCGCAATTCATGCCGGCCGCCTGCGCGGAGCGCAAAGGCCATGCGTCCGCGGAACCGGCGCTGCGCGAGGTCCTCCAGCGAAATCCGCTGCATGAACCATTGCCCCAGAACATGTCCGTCCAGTTCAACCCAGTAGCTTGGCACCAGCGGCACATGGCCGGCAACCGGCGAGAAATCCCAGGGGCCGGTGCGTTGCCCCTTGTTGCCGAACGCGTTCATCTCCACATACAGATGTTCCCAGTCGAACTCCCGGCCATCCATCACCACGGAGAATTGATAGAGGCCCGGTCCCGCCTGGAACCGCACGCACAGAGACCCATCGGAGTTCGCGATAACCGGCAAACGGTCAAGGCGATTTCCCATGGTGAAACCACAAGACAGAGGAGGTTCGGTTGTTTTCATGTGTCAGTATCCCACTTGCACTTTCTATGGCTAACCTGATGATTCACGCGCCCGGCGCGCTGCCGATCCGGTAGGAGCTGCCGGACAAGGGGCAGCCGATGGTCAAAAGCGTTTCGCAACGTGAACCGTCGATACCCACCCGCATCAGAGTCACATGGCCGCCGTCGGTCTCGGTGTGATCAAGGAAATAGTAGACGACGGTCCCATCGGGCGACACGGAGGGCGCCATAGCCCGCGGCTCCTGAATCAGCGGGATCAGTTCGCCATCATTCTCCAGATCGCACAACAGGAACCGGCGCTGGGGCAAATCGCGGTCGCGACCGCCGGGGTGGGCTGTCCCCCAACACCGTGAGCGTGGTCGTCCCTGTCCACGTCAGGCAATACGACATGGCCCCCCAGGCGTTCCCGACATTGTCAATCAGATAGGTCCCCGCCGGGACATAGAGCGTGCCCCCGCCCGCGCTTGCGAGATAGTCCATCGCGCTCTGAATGGCAGAGGTGTCATTCGTGACGCCGTCGCCCGTGGCTCCGAAATCCCGGATGTTGACCGTTACGGCATTTGCGGAGGAGACGCTCCCGATCAGAAGGCAAAGCACGAAGAGCAGGCAGCAGGCATCCCCGATCTTTACGCTCGCATGCAGGTTCCTGGACATAACTGTCTCCTTACATGAGTTCCTACTGAATGCATCGGCTCATACTCCCGCGCGCCGTCGCAGCCTCGACCGGTTCTCAGTTCGCTGGGCGGTACCTCCACAATTTATTATGGGAACGCCGTAACAACCAACGTCCTCGAAACAGCTCTGGCCCTCGGCTGGTTTCTTATCCTGATGAACCAGGGCCAAACATATTCGAATATGTTATATTATTCATGCAGCGCATGATAATGGTTCGCGCCATGGTTCAGATGGCGAATCATATGATATCATCTTAATCGAACATGTCAATAGTGTCTTAGTATATGTTCGATTATGACCACCGAGGCCACGAAATGGTTGAAATATCCGCTGTTTCAGGGCGCATATCGCCCATCCGGATATTGCCCGCTTTGTCTGCGGGGAAGGTTTTGAAAGCGGCTGCCACGCTGCAATCAATCCGGCGCGCGGATCGCTGAGTATTGACCCTGCGAATTGCCGATAGTAAAATACTATTACGGAATTCGTATTAGTACTGACCTCGTGGCCATGCCATATACCCCTGAAGTCGGCAGGTTGACGGGCATTTGAAAGGCGGTCTTTGGGCGACATGGGCGCGATGAAGAAATACGAATTTGCGGCGGAAGAACTCCGCCGGAAGATCAGCGACTCTTACAAGCCCGGCGATCTGTTCCCGCCTGCCTCCCTCCTTGCGAAGAACATGGGGGTGAGTTTGTGCACGCTGCGCAGAGCGATGGACATTCTCGTGGACGAGGGGCTTCTGAACCGCGGCCAAGGCAAACGCACCACGCTGGCTCAGCCGCCCGACGCGCGCCCCGCGCAAACGCGGAAGAAGTCCGTTCTCCTTCTCACGTTCGACGAAGGCACTTACATCCGTGAGGAGTTCGTCGGGATTCAGCGGGAGCTCTATGACCGCGGCTACCTGACTTCGCTCTGCGTATCGGCTTGCCTGACCGAGCCGGATGCGGTGCCCCGGGTGCGGGAGATTCTTCTGGCGCACAGGGACATCGACGGCCTGATCTGTGGCCCCGTCTACGGCCGATTCAACCAGGTTGCCCCCGCCCTTGAAGAACTTGCCTATCCCTGCGTGGTGGTCAGCACCACCACGCACATCCCCGCCAATTATGTGACGGTGAATGTCGGAGCCGGAGCTTACGAAGCGCTGCGCCATCTGGACCAGATCGGCTGCGGCACGATCCGGTTTTTCGGGTTCAAAGGCTACGGCAATCCGCTCGAACGCATTGCGGGAGTGGAGAGTTTCCGCGCCGAGTTTCGTCCCCGCGAGTCGCTCGACAATCTGATCGTTCCCGCCATCGGAACTTTGGGCTCGGGCTACGAGGCGGCAATGAAGGAGTTCTCCGCCGGACGGGTCCCCGACGGCATCCTGGCCCACAACGACCTGTGCGCGATCGGCATCCTCCTGGCAGCCAGGAAGTGCGGCATTCGGGTTCCCGAGGACCTCGCCCTGGCCGGGTGCGACGACATTGCCGATGCGTCCAAAGCCAGCCCGCCCCTCACCACCGTTCAGCAGCCCAAGGAGCAAGTCGCCCGCGAGGCGGTGCGCATCCTCCACGAGGCCATCACGTTCTCCAAGGCGACCGTGCAAAGGCAGATACTGCTCCAGCCCAGGCTGGTGTTGCGTGAGTCCACCCTCAATTACGCGGTGGCGCATAACACGGCCCACGAAGCCGGCCTGTCGGTCGCCTCGGGATCGGCCTTGAAATCGGCCGCTGATTGACGTGAGGGTCCGCACCCGCCTTCGCCCCGGATCGCAGAGCGCCCCTCTTGCGTCTCCGCGCTAGAGCCGGTTTCACAACTCAAATGTCGCGCCGACGGAACGGTCGGCGCCAACAATTTCGTGGGTTTGATAACCCGCGCTACTGTTGTGAAACCAGTTTGCTCTGTTGAAATCCTCCTGCGAACCCCCGCAGGGGGTGATGGATAGTAGCCCACGGCGAGCGAAGCGAGTCGTGGGGAACGACGCGACCCGGGAGGCTAGAGAGCCCCCGTAGGGGGCGACGGAACCTTGGCGGGAGTCTCCGTCGCCCCCTTCGGGGGCTCGGGGGTTAGGTACGACTTGCTCCCACGACTCGCTTCGCTCGCCGTGGGCTAGAGCGTTTTAACGTTCCATGCCTACATCGCTGTGTAGGGGCGCAGCATGCTGCGCCCATCTGGCGACCGGCCTGCCGAGGCTAGCGCTCCTCGCCACTATCACACACCGTAGCCATGAAAGCCTAAAGTGCTCTAAAGTCCGACGGCCGCTTTGCGGCCTGACGAACGGAACAGGATAGTTTCAACGGAGCAAAACAGCTTCTATTACTCGCCACATAACCAGCTTGACGTTCGGTCTTCCGCTTGCGAGCAATGGGACCAGGGTCAGCAGGGGCAAGGCATGCCTTGCCCCTACACCGCGTCAAGCTAATTATGCGACACTCATTAATAGGGCAACGCCAGGTTGCCCACCTGCACCTTCGGTTCTTCGAGAAAGTCCGGCGCGAAGAATTCCCTGCGCGCAGGATCGATCTTGCGCCGCAGGCTGAATGACAGGCTTTCGCCGGGCTTCAAGGCGCGCGCGGAGCCGTTCAGCGTGACCTTCTGCGCGCTGCGTCCCGGATTATGCACCACGACGCTCTGATCGCTGACGCTGAAGAGCTCGATCCGCGTGCGTCCTCCGGAAACCTCCCAGGATTTCAGGTCCACCAGCGGATCTTCCGGCACGATCACCAGTTCCCCCAGTTGGTACGCGACGCGAAGTGAGTTGGCGGGGATCTCAAAGGATCCGGTCGTGCCTCCGTTGATCCAGAGCTGCGCCGGGGAGGGGCAGTCCGGGTCGGTGTTCAGGAGTTCGATGGCCGTCACCTTTCGCCGCACCCCCGGGAGCGCTCCTTCGTAAACGGCATACCGGACCCGGTCGGAGGCGAGCAGGCGGATGTGCCCCTGCTCGCCGCCCAGAACGGTCCGAAGCACATCCTGGGTGAACGGCAGCAGTCCCTCGTCGGCGGGGTATTCCCAGGCCGACACGAGGAACGCTTTGCCTTTGCCCAGCGAGTGCTCGGTGAGGATCGGCTGGCCGGCCAACTTCTCCGGCGTCACCACGTAATAATCGTCGTGCCCGCTGATGACGCGCGCGCCCGCCAGTTTCACGCGCGACGGAGTGAATGCGCCGAGAAAGCGCGGGTCGGTGCTGATTCGCCAGAAGGGGAACCGGTATTCGGGCAGCGAGGATTGCGCCATGCACTTGATGCCGCGCACGTCCTTCTTTTCCTTCCCGGTGATGCGAAGCCCGAACAGGTCGCGGAAGTCGCCGTTGCGATAGAGCTTCACCGGCTTGCCCCGGTCCGTTTCGACGCTGAGATGCGGCAGGGACATGACCAGGTGTCCGCCCCCCCTGACGTACTTCTTCAACTTCTCGTAAATCTCCGCGGTCATGGTGTTCCAGCCCAGGAACAGGAGGCAGCGGTAGGTTTTCAGGAGGGACAACGGCGCCTCGATGGGCACCGCGTCGTACTGGCCATAGGGCGGATTGCCGGAGAAGTCCATTTCCCCCTGAACGCTCTCCCTGGGCCAGTCCTCCTTGCGATGGAATCTATCCACGAGTCTCCAGCCCCGTTCGGCGGGAGCTTCGAGCCACTTCTTCCCCTTGAACTGTCCCCAGACGTACCGGTTCCAGAGCCCCGGCGCGCCGTCGAGGTTTCCATAGACCACGCCGAAGGTCACCTTCGGCTCCGCGCCGGGGCGGGTGTGGACGCGCGAGAACTGGTACGCTTCCCGCAGGGTGCGGCGCACGCGTTTCATCTCGGGGCTGTGGAACGCAAAGCTCCGGCCCGTGTTCTGGCCGTAACCGTAGTGGCCGGATTCGGGCCAGATGAAATGGGCTCCGCTGATGAGCGCATGATACAGGGAGGACTTCCATCGCTTGAGCCAGAGCCCGTCGAAGCTGACTCCGCCGTAGCAGGCCATGGCAATGTGCGTGCCCCAGGGCTTGCCATACGCCTTGGCCGCGCCCCGAACCGCGGCGTGCATCAGGTGCGGGTCGCCCGGCATGGATTCCAGGCAGAGAACGTCCAAGCCGGCCTGCGCGTGGTACTTGAAGACCAGCGCGGAATCCACGTCCAACAGCGGGCACTTGCCGAGCTCCCGGCGCTCGTAGGAGATGAACCGCTTGAGGTACTTCAGGTACTCGTCGCGCGCCTGGTCCATCCTCCGGACAGGCGGCAGGCTGGCGAAATTCGCGGCGCGCCGATTGATCAGATAGCTCTTGGGCCAGTACAGGACGCCGCCCGATTCGCCGATGGTCATGCGCCCGCCGTATTGTTCGCCGGCGGCGTCGATGATCTGCTCCAGGTCCGCCTTGGAGTAGAACTCGCTCCGGGGCATTTTCCGGCGCGCGGCGAAGCAGAGTCCCCGGTCCGTGTCGCCGCGGTAGAGCAACTCGCTGAAATAGAGCCTGATCCTGTGCCGGCGGCAGTACCGGGCCACCGCCAACGCCTCCCCTTTCTCCATGGGCAGCAGCGTCAAAGCGCATTCGCCCAGCTTCAGCGCCGTGAAATCCTTCATCGCCTGCACGCCGGAGGGCACGCTGGCCCCGATCAGGGTGCGATGGATCATTGGAGTCCTCTCCGATTATGGGTTCCGCCACCCGTTGGACGCTGCGTCTTGCGTTGAGGACCTGGCAATCCCGATTCTGCCTCTCGAATCCTATACGCAGGCAATGATACTACCTGACGGATTCCTTCCGAGCAAGACGCCCGGAGCGGGGATCGTGGACAAGTCCGGGGGCGTCGATTCAGGCGTCCCCGGACTTGCCATTCGATGGCGGGAATTGCGGCTCAAGCTCGCGCAACGCGATCTTCTCGTGGTCGAGGTGGGGACACAAAACTTTCCTTTGGAAAGTATTGTGTCCCCACCGGCCCGGCCGGCCAACCGGGATGGTTTCAGCAGGGCGAAACGAGATCCCTGCCTCCCTCACTTGCCCAGTTCCGCCTGCATCTCGGCGGCGGCGCGAATGAGCTTCTCGCGAGCGGCGTCCATTTCTCCGTTCGACTGATCAACCGCCGCCGCGATGGCATCGCGGATCAGCGTCTGGTATCCGGTGGCGTCCTTGCCGGCGGCTTGCAGCTTGGCAGCCAAGTCCCGGCAGAGCGCTACCGCGCGGTAGTCCTGCTGCCCCTGGTACCACGCCTCCAGGCGGCGGCTGGGCATGATCTTCTTCGCATCCACGTCCTCGTAGATGACCGCGTAGTCGGCGGTCATTGTCGGACGATAGGAACGGCCATCGTAGGGGTCGAACGGGTCGCTCGTCCGGTCGAGGTACGCCCAGAACGAGGTGCATCCGCTGAACCCGTCGCGCGCCGACTGCCACAGGAGGTTGCGGTAGACGGCCGGCGCCATGTCTTTGCTGAGGATGTGATAGGTCCAGATTTCCCTGCCGCTCTGGGCCAACTCCTTGATGATCTCGGGCTTGGCCTGAAGGAACGGGCGATACGGCTCAAGGATGTCGTGAGTCTTCAGGTACACCGACAGGTTCTTCGCCTCCTCTCCCTGCATGCTGGGATTGTTCATGACGCGCAACTTCGGGTCCACGTCCTTGATGTGCTTGACGGCTTCCAGCGCAAAGTGGGTTGTGCTGTTGGGATCATCAGGCGCGCCGCAGGCTTCATCCACCATGTAGAAGCAGAAATCGTTGTAGGAGTATCCCTTCGCGAACAGGTGGTCGCGCGTTGCCTTGAGCCATCCGGCGAACCCCTTCTTCCACGCCTCGGTGCCGTAGGTGAGCCGGCTCTTCTTGCTGGGCAGGCTGCGATAATAGGGGTCGGACATGATGAGGTAGAAGACCACCCCCACCCGTTCCTTCGGAACACCGGCCGCGACGAACAGAGTGATGGACTTGTCGAGGGCGTCGAAGTTCATGGAGAGGATGTTCCCCTCCGCGTCGAACTCCGGAAAAGCGTCGAGCTGGCCCGGGATGAATTCGATCTGGTTGACCCCGTACCGCGCCAGGTTCTCAACGACTTCAGGCAGGAGGACTCCCTTGCCAAGATTGAGGTAGGCGAACTCCTTGACGTACGGCTTGGAGAGATCCACCGGCGCGACTTCCAGCGAAATGTTGAAGTAGGACGGTTTGAAGCCGGAGTAGGAGGGATAGAACTTCATCCGGCGCTCATACTGGCCCGGCTCAAGCCCGTGGGTGTCTATCTTCATCCAGATGAGCGAGGTCGTCCGCGCCGGCGCCTCAACCAGACCGCAGGTGGGCAACTCCGCCAAGGCGTCCGGCGTCATGCCTCCGCCGGTCATCTCGACATAGACCGCGCGGCGCAGTTCAATCCTTTCGCGTCCCAGCAACTTCGCCCCCTGCGACAGCGGCGCGCCATCTGAGGGATCCTCCGCCAGCAGCCGGCCCAGCAGCGGCTTCTGGCTCAGGTTGGAGAGCATGAACCCGGTCTGCGCGAAGGTGTTTTGGCCCGCGAGCAGCTTGATCTCAGCGAGTTCCTTCACATCGGACTTCACCCGTTCATCCGGCGTGTGGCTGGCCCAGATGTCATCCTGCCAGAGAATGCAGGTTCGGCCGGCCATGGCAATCTGCTGCATCACGGCCGTCAGTTCGTCGGCGGCATTGCGCAACGCCGTCCAACTGGACGCCTTATCCCCGTCGGTCTCGATCCGCCGTTTCAGCGCGGCCAGCTTCGTCTGGGCGAGATTCGCGAGTTCCGGGAACTTGTCGGCGGGCAGGCCGGCCAGTTCCTTCTCCATGCGCGCCAGCTCGTTCTTCTGGTAGGCGGCGCGGCTTTCGAAGATCAGCAAACCGAAGCGCTGCGGCGCGTCGAACGTGTTCCCTACCGGCGCCCACGTACTCGGACCGCCGCCGCTCGGCCCCTCGCGGGTGAAATTGACTCCCCACGCGACGCCCGCGGCGTGCGGGTCGCTTCCGAGCGAGGCGAACGGAATCGCCATTTCGACCGTGTACCCCGGCCCCTCCCGGCGAACCGCCACCTGGGCGCCGGATTCCCATTTCGTGTCGAACGCGCCCGTGCCGGGAGGGCTCACGGCATCCGTAAAGGTTCCGATCGCGTTGACGATGATCTGGTTGAACCCGCCGCGGCGCATCGGATCCAGAAACAGTTCCACGCAGTCGTCGGCCCACACCCTGCCGTCGTGGTCCTTGACAGCGGCCTTGGCCGGAACGTCTTCCGGGGCCGGCGCTCGATAGGCGACATAGAGGTTCTTGTCGTCATGGCAAACCTGGACCGTCGCGGCGGCATTCACGAACTTCGGGTCAGCCGCCAGCAACAGCCCGATGATGGTCGGGTGCGGTTTGCTCAATACGGCAAAAGGGCGGGTTCTTTCGGCCTCCTTCCAGCAGGCGTCGTCCAGGTTGCCATCGATGGCCGGCGGGGTGGCGCAGCGCCTGGAGACGATGACTGCTTCGTCCGTGGCGGAGGAGGAATCAGCGGCAGCGCCGGGCTTTCCTGCCGGAGTCTGCGGGGCGGGCGCCGCCCCATCGGGGGCCGCTTCGCCCGCGTTGTCCCAGATGCGAACGTCGTCCACCAGGCCCGTGAAGGGCCACGGAACCGTCTCACCCCACGTCCTCGACCCGATCCTGAAAATCGGGTAGCTGTCAGGCACTTTGCCAACGAGGTCGGCAAAGCACATGGACCCGGTGTCCATCTTCTCGAGGCGGCCGTTCAGATATATCTTCATCGTCCCGCCCTGCTCCAGCGTGACGCGGACGGTGTACCATTTGCCCACCTCAAAGTCGTGCGCCGCTGAGAGCAGCTCCACTTGCTTCTCGAGCTTGTTGCCCCCCGCGTCCATCACGATGAAATGCGCGCCGACGTGTTTCGCGCCGTCCAGATAGATCTCGAACATGCCGCGCCCATAGCTGTGCTCGGCGTAGCTCACAAGCACGGCGGGCCCCTTGACCGGCGCGGTCGGCTTGAAGGAGAGTTCGATGGCTGCGCGCGTGTACTTCAGCTTCGGAAAGCTGTACACCGCCGTCACAATGTCCGGGCCGCAGGTGACCGCGCCCGTGCCGTTGACGCCGCCGTTCTCCGACCACTTGGGAATGACGATGGAGGTCTGGGCCGCGCCTTCACTGACGGCGGCGCCGCCCTGCAATTTGTCGAAGTTCCAGTAGAACTGCGGCGCCGGCGCGTCCGCCGCAACGGCGGTCAGGACTCCCAGGTATGCGACCGCGAGTGCGCCCATCACGAACAGACACCAGGTGCGTTTCATCCGAATCCCTCCAATGGACTCCTGCCCGGGAATCCCCCATCCCTTCCGTTGAGATGAGGCGCCACAATGGCTCTACCGAATATCCGTCAATAGTCCCAGCTTTCTTGCGGTTTCAAAGAACGGGAACGCATAGGCAAAGAAGATGCCCCCCTGCGCCCAGTTGGCCTCCTCGCCCCATCGGTTCCGCCCCTCCATCATGGCCAGCATCAGCCGCGCCTGCCGCATGCCGGTCTCGATCCAGCGCCGTTCTCCCGTCAGTTCATATAGCACGTTCATAATGGGCAGTGAGTGGCAGGTCTGCCAGGCGGCGGGAAGCCGGTAGGACTGCCCATCCTGCATGATGAAGAAGCCGATGTCGCTCAGCCCCTTCTCAAGGGTCATCCTGCCGCCGGCCAGCAGCGTGTCGCGGGCCAGCTCATCCCGAGTCAGGCGCCAGTAATCGGCCACGCCGGTCAGCGCAATGAAGACATAGATGGGGGAGAACGCGTGCATGTGCGGCGGCAGCAGTTTGGTCGCCCCGCGGACAATCCATCGGCGCAGCCCCTCCACCACGCGCCGCCCTTCCAGCAGATACCGCTCGTCGCCGGAAACTTCGTAGTTGGCGCAGAGGCAGATCAGCAGCCATCCCCCCGCGCGCGCTTCATACTGGTCCAGACCGCGCCGACTGCTGTAACGCAGCAGGTACTCCCCCGTCTCGTTCAGGACGGACTTCAACCGCCTATCCCCCGTGAGGAAGTACGCCAACGCCATTCCGCTGGTCCACATGTGATCGGTGCCGACGCCCCCCGCCGTATGGTCGGCCCCGTGCACGTGCTGCCCGCCAACCTGCTCCCGATCGGTCGCCGCGTGAATCGTGTCCACGTCCGCCTGGTGGCGGGCGCAGGCCAACCCCTGCAGCAGGCACTCGACGCGGCCCGTCCGGAGGTACTGCACGAGAAATCCGTAGGGGACCTGCGCCTCCTGGTTTCCCCAGACCGTGCCCTTCCCATAGAGGCCGGGAAGCTGCCGCTTCTCGTAGCCGGGAGCGCGGAAGTCGCCGAAATGCCGCTCCCCCAACCCCCAGACGCTGGTCGAGTCGAACGCCGCAAACGTGTTGAACCCCGTGAACATCAGCTCCGTCATCGCGTCCATGAACGGCGCGCCGGTTTTGCCTCTGGGCAGCAGCGCCGGCATGACCCCCGAGGCATTCACGCTCTCCACGGTTTGCCGGGGCAGGATGGGGGTCGTCAGCGAAGTGAGAAGCGCGTCCAACTCCCCCGCGTCGCGGTACGCGGCGACCGTGAGGGTGTGCGTCCGCGCCATGCCGGGGGAAAGACTGAACTCCTCTTCGGCCTCTGCCGGCCAGAGAAGCGCCTCCAGCGTTGTTCCGGTTGCGCGCATCGCCTTGGGGAAGGCCTGCCACATCTCGGCCAGCCCCAGGGCCAGGCCGCTTCCATCCCGGGAGATGCCGACGTAGCCGCGGTTCTTCAGCGTCTGCGCCCTCAATACCTCGCCGCTTGATGCGATCACGGATGAATCGTTGGCGTCCTTCTGAATGATATATCCCGCCTTGCCGCAGATAAGGGGGGCGGTCTCAACTCCCCACGGCGCATTGGCGGAGGCGTAGCAGTACTCCGGCCGCTTGCCCGCCTCCACCACCGCCACCAGGGCAAGCTCTTTGAGCCGGATGGGCTCCGGGCCGACGTCGCCCAGGTAAGTGAAACGGGTGCGGCTCCACTCCTTGCCCCGGTAGAAGTCCGTTCGGGCCTCCCAGCCGATTCGCCTTGAACCGTCGGGCGAAACGACCGCCCCCGAGGTGCGCACGGTGGTCCGCAAGCCCCCCTTGCGCTCCAGCACGGTGGGCCCGGGCTCGCGGGTCGTCCACTCGCCGACGGCGTCGAGAACTCGCAGAGTGCTTCCCTTCAGCGCAACGCCTCGGACGCGCCTCGGCAGAGGCTCGCCATCCTCCACGCCGGTGGGTTCGACCGCAGGGAGCGGGAGAGGCAAACCCGGCCCGTCCTGCTTTTCAAGCCGGAAGGTTCGCGTTTCAAGCGCATTCAAATCCGTCTGGAAATCGAGCAGCACCCAGCGGATGGAGCCGTCGCGCCAGCGCGAAAGCACCTCGGTCTGGAGGTCGACAGGCCGCCCGGCGCGGTCCTTGAGAACCAGCCCGTCCACCGCACTCGCCATCCCTTCGGGCAGCGCAACGCCCCCCGTCACAGGGAACATCTGTCTCGCGATTCCATCCTGCTCGGTTACATGCACGTCCATTTGCTTCCGCACCCTTTTTCTCCGGACCGGCCGGCTAAAATCCTCGCACAACGTCCCTCTTCCGCTAATCTCCCCTCGGCCTTCCGCTCATTCCCGTTCGAACAGCCCGAAAGGGACCGACGCCACCTCCCCTCACATAAGCAGGCCCCATGGCGCTGCATGGAAACGGCATGGCCTTCGGGGAAGGGCTCGATTCAACGGCAGGCCGTCATTTCAGAGGGGCCGTCCCACGGGCCCGCCAGGTCCGAGGGGCGGCTCTCAGAGCTTGCGTCATTCCGCGGGCACCCTCACCACGCGACGCCTGCATCCACGCCCGCCGCCACGTCCAGGAGGTGCCAGTTGAGGAGGCCGAGGTTCTGCCGGGGGCCCATGCTGTTGTTGCCGATATCGTAGTTGCTGTTGGGCATGAACGCCATGGCCGAGGTGAACGACCGTTCCGCGAAGACGGTGTCGTTTACGTTCGCCATAGTCGCGGGCCCGTCGCTATAAATGAAAACTTGCTGCGGGTCGCCATACCAGCTTGCATGGGAATCGCCGTAAAGCACGTTATAGCCGTCCCGGTGGCTGTACTGGCCCACGCCGTACGCGGTCAGGTAGTTGCCGCTTTTCGCCGGCGAATACACCTTGGAGAAGGTGTCCGCCACGATGGCGCGGCCTCCGAGCTGACGGAGGTTCTTGAACGGGGGGGCGCCCAGCGTGACCGTCACCTTCGGCGACGTGCCCGGCAATACCAACTGCGCGGCAGTGTACGGCCAGCCCGGCGTGCAGCCCATCGGGATGCCGCGATAGTTGTAGTTCGACTGCGCGCCGGCCAGGTGGAAACCGGTCACGGGGGGATTTCCGCCGCCCCCCGCCAGCGAATAATTCCCGTTCGTCAGGTTCTTCGGGTCGTTTCCACTCAGGGCCTGGAGTTGAGCCACGTTCTTGACGATGGCCTTCGACGGGCTGGCATCCCTGCTGTATTCACAGTCCGCGATCATGTTCGTCGCGGTCGGGCAGAAGAACGTCCTCAGGTCGGTGAGGTAGCCGCCCGAGGCAAGGAACCCAAGCCCGACCGGAGCAGCCTTCAACGCGGTCTTGTCGTTATAGGCGACGTTCACGCCCGTGAAATCCTGGTGGACATTCCCCCCCATGGCGATGGTTCTGTAGTACCAGGTCAACATGTAGGTTTGCGGGTACCGGTAGTAGTTGGTGTAGCGGTTCGTGTTCCCGTAGGTGTCGAAGTTGTAGTCCATCGAAGCGACCGTCTTGTACCAGTCGTTGGTGGACGGCTTGGGGCTCTGATCGGTGTATATCCCTTTGTCGGCGATGACCCCCATGTTGGCGGTGCTCAGCGGCAGCTCCGACCCCCACGCCGCCCAGGACGGCAGGTAGTCGCTGTAATCGCTGGTGTAAGAGGCCAGCGCCTTGGCCATCTGATTGAGGTTGTTCATGCAGGCGGTTCGGCGCGCCTTCTCGCGCGCGGCGGCCAGCGCCGGCAAAAGCATTCCGGCCAGAATGGCAATGATGGCGATCACGACGAGCAGCTCGATCAGCGTAAAGGCCGGCCACATCGCAGTCACGTGCCGTTTCATGACGCCCTCCCATTACAATATTGACGCAGACACCCTCTAACCGCCCCGCGGCGGCGCGCAGGAGTCCTGAATCACCAATTCGATTTCCGCGGGCTTCACAGACACCTTGTCCGTCCGCTCTTTTCGCTCGATGAGCTCGATCAACTGATGCACGAAATCGACCGAAAGCCGCTCGAAATGCCAGTCCACCCCCGTAAGCCCCGGAACGATGCCGTCTCCCTTCGCGTGGGTTTCGCGGCTGAACACCGAGACATCTTCCGGGACGCGCACCCCCTCCCTTGTCAGCCGGGCAATCAGGGCGCGCGCGTAACCGTCGTCAAACGCGTAGATCGCCGTGGGCAGCGGACGCAGATGCGCGATCTCCTCCACGCTCGGATAGGGGCGCGCCTCCCAATGATCCACCAGGGTCCGCAAGCGCACATCCAGCCCCTGCTCCTTCGCGAGGGCCTCGAAGGAAGCGCGGGCCTGCCGCTCGGGAATCGTGGTGATCTCGACCGTCACAATATCCCGATGCCCCAGCTTGTACAGGTACTCCGCGGCCATGCGGAACCCCTTGTCGGCCTGGCCCTCAACGACGATCTGCGTCGCGCCGGGAATGCGGTCCGTCGTCACCACCGGAACCTGCCGCGCCAGGGTAGCCATCTTCTCCACCAGGGCGGGCGATACCACTCCATACACGATGCAGCCGTCGATCATCCGGTTCTCCAGCCGGCGGCGGGCGTCCGGCCAGACGATCGCAATCCGGTACCCCATTTCGCCGGCGGCCTGGACAAAAGCGCCGTACTGGAGTGCGCCGTTGGGGTGGGTCAGAAAAGCCAGGGGAGACGCGACGAGCAATCCGATGTTGTACGTCCGGCCGGTGGAAAGCGCCACGGCAAGAGGGTTGGGGACATATCCGAGTTCCTGGGCGACGTTCAGAATGCGCTGCTGCGTCGCGGCGCTCACTCCGGTGGTGGAGCGCTTACCCCCCACCACACGCGACACCGCCGCCTTTGAAACCCCGGCTGCCTTTGCCACGTCAGCTATGGTCGGCACAGCATCAACTCCCGCACAATGCAAAAAAACTCGTTAGCTCACTTCTCCGCCGCCAGCAGAAAGCCCATCCAAAAACAGACGCAGATACCGCATAACTCCATATATCAACCGGTTCATTTGAATTATACGCCTTGCCGCACTTTTGTCAAGGAGAATTCTTAGTAAGTTCCGCCAAAGCCCAGGAGGAATACTTTGGCGCGAAGATCAAGCCCTGCCGCTGCGCCATCCAGCAGCGGCATGACCCCCCGTGCAGACATTGCCCAATACGCCTATCATCCCGCAGGACAGCAGGTTATGCACACTGTGCAGCCCTTGCGCCGGGAGGCGCGAGCTCAATGGCCCGCCCCGCCGAAAGCGGCTCTTCAAGCCGCGTGGTCACCGGGCGGCTATTTTCCACCGATCAATGGCCACACGCGCCGGACCGTCTCTCCGAACGCCTTCATGTTCGCCTCGGGGGTCTGGCGCGGCACCATTTCGCCGGAGTTGATGAGGTGGCCCCCCTTGACGGACACCTTGCGCAGGATGCCTTCCGCCTGGGCGCCGACAGACTGGGGGGTGCCGTTCATCAGTTGGCCGATGGGGTCCACGTTCCCCAGCGCGCAGCAGCGCCCGCCCATGGCGGCATGGCATTCCTCCAGATTGCCGCCGGGACCGATGCTGATGATGTCCACGCCGGTCTTCGACATGACCTCCACGTACCGCGGGTCCTCCTCGCTGGCGTGCAGGAGGCTCAGGCCGTGCCCCTTGTAGTTCCTCGCCACCACGCTGAGCGGCTCGGCGGCGAACTCCTTGTACGCCGTTAGCGAGATCAAGTGGCTTGAGGCGTTGCAGTCGCCGAACCAGAGCGCGTCGGCGCCCGCCTCGTACTGCGCCAGCCCGAACTCGGTCTGCACGTCGTAGAAGAACTTCATCGTGTCCTTGAGCAGGTCGGGGTCGTCGTAGATCATTGTGCTGCACGGCCCCATCCCGTAGAGCAGCGTAGCGGAGCTGAAGGGGGCTTCGGTGCGGCCGACGACCATGAGCGTGTCGCCGCACTTGTCCTTGATGCGCTTGATGGCGTCGCACAGGACCGGGCAGCGGCCGTCCTTCCGGACGTTCGGCTTCTTCAGGCTGTTCAAGGTGGCGCGCGTCGCGGGCCGGTAGTTCTTCGTGGCGCGCAAAATCTCCCCGCCGCCCACCACTCCCACGCCCAGCAGTTCATAGATGATGCAGTCATCCACCTGCAGCCACGCCCAGTCGTAGTCGAACAGCTTCTGCGCGTTCGCAATCACGCGGGCCATGACCTTGGAATCGTGGTCGTACTCCTCGTACGTCACGCCGGCCAGCCGGACATCCATCTCCTCGCTCAGCGCAAAAAAGGGCATCCGCCCCGGACGCTTCCCCTTCACCGCCAGTTTCACGTCCTCCAGAACTCCCTTGTAAGCCATGGCTTTTCTCCGAAAAGTGGAAACTCCATTGCAGGCCTCGCAACCTGCTTATTCAAAAACTCCCATTCTGCGCCGCATGATCCCACCCTCTTGCCGACAGGCCGCCGCAACGCGTCGCGGCAACTATGCCTCCTCCATCAGCTCCCGATGCCGGTCCAGGCCGTCCATGATCGCCCGGCAACTGCCCTGCCAACGGTCGAGCGGCATGTTCTCGGTGATGCCCATGATGATCCCGTCGGTCGACGGCGTCTGGCGGAGCATGCTTACGGTGAACGCCGCCACCTCCGCATCGCTCTTCAGGTGAACCGACGAGGGGAAGTTGAGCCAGAGCACCTTGTCGGGCCAGGCGGCGCGGGCTTCGGCCAGCGTCATGTCCGTGTCGGGCGCAGGAGTGAACGCCTCGATGTAGTCCAGGGGAGTCTCGCCGATCAACCTGGACAGCCTGCCGCAGTTGGCGTCGAAGTGCACGCCGATGAGCTTGCCCTTTTTGTGCAGCGCCCGGGCCGCTTCCTCGTAGTGCGGCATGTAGTATTCCCGAAACATGTCGGGGTTTGTGATTTCGGGAGTGACGTTGCCGCCGAAGTTGAAAGTGGCGGCGGGAGAGCCGGCCGCCAACGGATAGATTTTTCGGCAGTTCTCCACCACCGCGCGGTAGAGAGTCAGCACCTCGTCCTGGTGGTCCATCCATTCCATGCAGAAGGTCTGCATGTCCATGATCTCCCCCGATATCAAGCGCTGCAGCGGCTCCAATCCGATGGCGCCGCGCACGAGGACATCGGGGCCAAGGCTCGCTTCCACGCGGGCGAATTCCTCGTAGTTGGGCTCATATTGCTCATCCTGAAGATAGGCGAGGATGGCGGGATAGTCCTCGGCGGACTTGAACAGCCGCTGGTGAATCCATTGGGTGAACCCCGCGTGTTCGGCCAGGGAGGAGAGCGTCCCGCCGGGGGTCTTGTGCCACGTGCGCGTGAACTGCTTGTTTCCTTCGCCGTAGGTTTCCTGCGTCGTCGTCACATGAGGGCGACGGGTCGTGAAGACCGGCACCTGTCTCTGGACAATGCACAGACCCCGGTTGCGCAACTCCCGCTCCGCCGTGCATTGGGGCAACAGGCTTTCGTAAATCGTGAACGGGATGGGACTCACGCGCTCCCTGCGCAGAGCCTTGAGTACTCGCTCTCTGGGCGTCATATCAGGCCTCCGGTCCTGGCACTGTCGCGCCAATCAGCGGGCTAAAGAGCCTTGCCCACCTGGCGGACCTTCACGAACTCCCCGGTTTCAATGGATTTCTTCGCGGCAAGGCAGGCATAGATGCTTTGGATTCCCATCCAGATGGTGGTGCGCGGCTTGCTCTTCTTCTTGATCACGCGGATGAAGTCCCGCGCCAGTTCGACGTCGCCGCCGAAATGGCTGAGGCCTTCGCCGGCGGCGACCGTGTCGGTGAACGGCTCATGATGGCGCACGCGGCGCAACTCATTCTTGTACCAGTCGAAACTGAGCGTGCCGTCATACCCGCTGATCGTGGCGCCGCGCGTGGCGGCGTCCCGCCGGGTGTAGAAGACCTGGGTGTAGACGCCGTGCGCGCCCGAGGCGAATTCCAGCAGGGCGCTGGAGGAGTCCTCATTCATCCCCGCCTCGGGGGTTCCGGCATCCTTCCCAAACACGCAGAAATGGTCCGCCGTCCGTCCGGACTGGTGGCGCTTGCGGTTTCGCGGACTTTCGGGGCAGTCGTCGGCCTCGCGGCAGGTGGAGCAGCGCGTCCCCGGCGACTTGTAATTCCCCCCGAAAATCTTCCCGACCGTGGCCACGGCCGCCACGCGGACGATCGGCGAGCCCATGAGATAATGAAGGTAGTCGAAGTCGTGCGTCGCTTTCTGAATGAACAACCCCTGCACGATCTGGTAATCGCGGTACACCGTCTCCCAATAGACCGTTCCGTACGGAACATAGTTGACGGCCAGCACATGGTCCGGGCGGCCGACGGCGCCGGCGGCCATGTACTGATGGGCCAGTTCGCACAGCGGCGAGATGCGCAAGGGAAAGCTGACGACGACGGGGCACCTGGATTTCTCGAATGCGCGCTCGAGGGCCAGCGCCTGCCGCATGGAGACGGCCACGGGCTTTTCAAGAAACAGCGGAAGGTCGTACTTCGCCGCCTGCACGGCATAGGTGGCATGACGGTTGCAGCGCGTGCCGATGGCCAGGGCGTCGAGCTTGCCGCGGCGGACCATGTCCGGCAGGTTCCGGTAAAAGCGGACCCCCTCGCGGTCGCTCTCGGCCAGGCGCGCGCGCGCGCCGGCCTCGTCCGGGTCCACGACCCCCACCACGCGCAACGACGGCTCCTGCTCGCGGAAGCTGTCCCGGATGAGGTTGTTGATCCGGTTGCCGTATCCGACGACGCCAAGGCGTATCATGTGGCTCTCCCGGCGACAGGCGCCAGTTTCAGGATGCGGGCGGCGTTGCGGTACAGAATGTCGTCCAGGGCTTCCTGGCTGATTCGGTTTTCGCGACGCAAACCCATGAGATAGTCCAGGTGGTTCAGCGACAGGCTGTCCACGCCGTAAAGAAGTTTGCCGGAGAACCTGCGGATGAATTGGACCGCGTGCTCCGGGTCGCGCGTCAAAGCGCCAAGGCCGGAATTGGCGGAGAGGTCCGCGTACAGGTTCGGGTTCTCCTCCAGCATGCGGATGAGCTTGCCGCCGGGCGCCACCTTGCCCACGGGGTAGAGCTCCGTGCCGGGCTGCCCGGAGATGTGCCGCCAGAAACCGGGCGCGTGGCCGATGAACGCCACCGTCTTGAACTGCCGGCATATCTTGTCCACCGCGTCGATGTCCTCGTTGTACCACTTGGGCGCGCATTCGACGGATTCCATGTGGAACAGCACCGGCAAGCCGTGGTCGGCGCAGATTTTGTAGAGTGCCACGCTGTCCGGATCGTCGAACCGCATCCGGTGCTTGTGCTCCCCCATCCCCTTGAGGCCCCGCGCGATCCATTCCCTGAGGACGCGCGGGGCATCAGGCCGAAGCGGGTCGGGAGAGTAGAAGGGGATGAACTTGTCCGGGTGCGCCTCGTACGCCTTCCAGGTGTTCTCGATGGAGATGTGCTGGTAGTCGGCCCGGAGGCCGCCCAGGAACTCCTCCCAGGTGTGGATGACGCACTGGGTGACCTGGGCGCGGTCCATGTAGTCGAGCAGGTCCTTGACCTTCCAGCCTTCCCACAGGACGTGTTGATGGAAGTCGATGATCATGGTTTCTCCGCGGACCGGGTCCGCAACAATTGTCTTGCCTCCGCCGCGATGTCGGCGGCCCGGAGCGAGTACTTGTCCCGCAACTCATCGGGCGTGCCGCTTTCGGTGAAGCGGTCCGGGATTCCCACGCGCTTGATGCGGACGGGGAATTTCTCGCTGAGCAGTTCGCTGACGGCGCTGCCGAGTCCGTTGATGATGCTGTGCTCCTCCGCGACCAGCAGCGCGCCGGTCCGCCGCGCGAGAGAAAGAATGCTCTTCTCGTCCAGCGGCTTGATCGTGTGAATTTCCACGACCGTGACGCCGATGCCCTCCGCTTTCAGCGTCTCCGCCGCGGCAAGAACTTCGGGCACGATGAAGCCGGAGGCGACCAGCCCCAGGTCGTCGCCAAAGTCGGCGAGGGTGACCGCTTCGCCGATTCGAGGAGCGTAGGCGGCGTCGAAGACCACGGGGGAGGGATCGCGTCCGAGGCGAATGTACACCGGCCCGCGGTGGTCGGCCGCCGCCCGGACCAGTTTGCGCGTGGCCACGGCGTCCGCGGGCGCGACGATCGCCAGGTTCGGGATGACGCGCAGAATGCCGATGTCCTCCACGGCCAGATGCGTGACCCCTTCAATGCCCGCGGAGAACCCCCCCAGGCCGCCCACGAGCTTGACGTCCAGGTTGGGGTAGGCGATGAAGGTGCGGATCTGCTCGCACGCCCGCATGCTCATGAAGGTGGCGTACGTCGTGGCGAAGACGGTCTTGCCGGTCGAGGCAAGGCCGGCGGCCATGGCCACCATGTTCTGCTCCGCAATCCCCACGTCCCAGGAGCGGTCCGGAAACTCGGCGGCGAGCAGGTCCGTGTACATGGACGTGGAGGTATCGGCCGCCAGCGCCACGATGTCGCGGCCCTCCCGCGCCAGCTCCAGCAGCGTTTCGCCATAGGCTTTGCGCGTGGATTCCAACGAAGGCATCGGAGCATGACCTTCCTATGAGAGCAGTTGACGCCGGGCGGATTCAAGCTCCGCGTCCGTGGGGGCCTTCTGGTGCCAGGAGTTGTTGTTCTCCATGAAGGAGACCCCCTTCCCTTTCACCGTCGTCGCCAGGATGACCGTGGGACGGCCCCGGTTCTTCTGCGCCTGAGCGAAAGCGCCGACGATCTGCGCGACGTCGTGGCCGTCTATCTCTTCCACGAACCAGTTGAAGGATTCCCATTTCCCGCGCAGCGGCTGGACGGACATCAGCTTGGACACCGGAACGGATTTGGAGCTCTGCCAGTCGTTGCAGTCCACCACCGCCACGAGATTGTCCAGGCCGAAGTTGGCGGCGGCCATCGCCGCTTCCCAGACCAGCCCCTCCTGCAATTCCCCGTCGCCCAGGAGGGCGTAAACGCGATAGGGCCTTTTGTCAATGTGCCTGCCTGCGAGCGCAATTCCCGCCGCCAGGGACAGGCCGTGTCCCAGCGAGCCGGCGGTCATGTCAATGCCGGGAGTCTTGGTCATATCCGGGTGTCCCTGGAGCATGCTGTTGACGTGGCGCAGCGTCCAAAGCGCTTCTTCGCGGAAGAACCCCTTCATGGCCAGGGCGGCGTAGAGGATGGGGCAGGCATGGCCTTTGGAGAGGACGAAGCGGTCCCGGTCCGGCCAGTCCGGCCGGGCGGGGTCCATGCGCAGGGTCTCGAAGTAGAGGACGGCAATGATGTCGGCGATGGAGAGCGCGGGGCCGGGATGGCATTTGCGGTCTTCGCCAAGACGATGGGCGATCGTCACCGCGTGCAGGCGCAGCTTCGCCGCGATCAATTCGAGCTCAGCGATCCGCTTTTCAGTCGGGGGCATGGTCTCTCTCACAACTCCATTTCCGTCTTCACTTCCGTCGCGGCCGAGGTCAGGCTGTGCCGCTCTTCCGGCTCGTGCCGCGCGCGGTAGACCATGTCGCGGAGGGTTCGCCGCGTCGCCACGGGAAGCTCCGGGTCCAGGCTGGCCGCATAGAGCCCCATCAAATACGTCTCCGACTCGGCGAGGCGGCCCAGTTTCATGAGGCAGAGCGCCTGGTAGTATTTGGCGAACCAGGCCTGGCTGCGCGCGCTGCCCATGATCTCCGCAAAGAACGGGACGTTCACGGCCCGTAGCCAGGCATCGGCAGCCATGCCCGTCTGCCCGGTCTTCTCATAACAGCGGCCCAGGTCATAACCGACCTGCGCCTCGTGGAAGGAGCGCCAGGCCGCGCCCAGGTTGGGCGGCCCCAACAGCGGGCCGGCCAGCAGGGGAATGGCTTCTTCGTAGCGCCCCTCATTCATCAGATGCTCCGCCCGGGCAATCCGATTCTGCGTATAGAGGGCCTGGAACCTGCCGGCCACCTGTTCCATTTTTGCGTTCGCCATGCAGGCGTCGGCGTCGTCAAACCGCCCGTGCGCGGTGAAGAAAGAAACCAGCGCCGTCAGCGCGGGAATATGGCGGCTGCATTCCCCGAGGTTGCTGCGCGTCCACTGGCTGACCTGGTCGGGCGTGGACTTGGCTACCATTTCGGATACGTGCCATTCGAAGGCATAGGGGTCCGCCGGGTCATCCCGGCGCGCGACCTCCAGCCATTTCCGCGCCTCCTCCTTGCGCTCCAGACGCGTGAGCGACCTGTAGAGACAGCCCGCGCAGACGCACCGCATCGCGGTGGGGAGATGGTCATGCGCCTGTTCCCACAACGGCAGCGCCTTTTCGAGCTGCCATCGGCCGGCAAAGTAGTTGCCGAGTTGATACCGGGCTATCGCGAGGTCGGCCCGGACGGACAACGCCCATTCCAGGATGACCCGCTCCTCGTATCGCCACGCGAAGCCGGTCTTGTCGTTGCAGTCCGCCGCGCGCTTCAGCAGAGCCGCGGAATCCCCCCCGCGCCTGGCCTGCGCATAGGCCCGGGCCATCCAGTCCAGGGAAGTCGGCTCCTCGATCCACTGCAAGACCTGATCCGCCTCGGCCCAGCAGCCGAGGTTGATGTAGAAGAATGCGGCTTCGGAGAGGGCGTCTCCCCGCCCGGCGAAATGTTTGCGGATCTCCCCTTCGAGGTTCTTTTCCCCGCGGAAGAAACGCTCGCTGAGCAGGAGGGGATGGCAGACGTCGACCGCCGGGGCCGCGCAGTCCCCGCCGGCGCGCCCCGCGTGCCGCGCGGTGACAAGCTCAAGCGCGCGCAGCGTCGGCTGCTCGGTGTTGTAGGCGCGGGCCGCAGCGGCACACTCCCGGGCCTTCGGCCAGTCGCCGGAGTGCGCATGGATTCGCGTTAGCAGCGCCAGGCACTGCCAGCGATAGCCGAATCGCAGCGCAAAGTTCAGGACGCGTTCCGCCCGGCTGTCCTGGCCGAGCAGCGAAAGCGCCAGGCCCTTGTAGTAAAGCGCCTTGGGCTCATCCGGCACGGCGGCGAGGACCTTTTCAAGGAGTTGAAGCGATTCATCGAAGAGGCCCTTTTCCAGCTTGACCAGCGCGAGGCTGAGTTGCGCCGGATGGTGGGCCGGGTCCAGCTCAAGCGCTTCCTCGAAGGCCTCTCCGGCGGCCATGAATTCGTTCGCGCGCAGGAGAGTGTCCCCTTTGAGATAGAGGGCCTGGGCCGTGCGCGGCGGTTCGGCGGGCTCCTGGATATCGAACCAGATATCCTTGCACTTGGGCCGCTCCGCCGCCGAACGAAGGCGAATAACCTCCCGCCCCTGGCAGATGACGGCGGCGTCGATCTCCCGCTTCCGGCTTGCCGGAGCCTTGAGCGGCACGCGCAAGCTCACCGGCTGACCTGCTTTCAACCGGACGGCGGCGCTGCCCACGATCTCCTGCCCGCTGCGGAATTCGATCCGGCACTCCCCCAGCGAAACCGTGGGGTGCAGGGCCAGACTACTCACCAGCGCATCCGGGGCGGACCCCGGACTGAATTCCATCCGGCCGGCCAGATCCGCGGTCGCGCCGGAAAACGCGCCGATCTCGCGGATGGGGTACCAGAAATGCGTCCAGGTGAAATGGTCGAAAGGCAGGAACCGGTCGAAATGCTCCTGGATGATGATGCGCCCGGACTGCATTTCGCCGTAGGTCCGGCCGTCGCGGTCGTGATGCGCGCTGTAGGTGCCGGGGCCGCCCCACTGCCCCCAGCCCCAACTCCAGTACTTCTTGCCGGGCGCGAGGTTCAAGTCCGCGAAATGGACGGCGCCGGCATTCTGCGACGGACGCCAATAGCCGAAATACCCGTCCACCGTTTCGTCGAAGTAGACGCCCAGCGACTCCGGAACGTTCCTGAGCGTGTCGAGGTTCTGGCCGCCGTAGAAGGGCCAGGAGAAAGGCCGCGGGGGCACGCCGTGCGTGGCCGCGCGGGTTTCAGGAAATATCCAGACGGTCTCCGCATCCGTGAGCATTCCGGCGTTGGCCCAGTAATGATAGCGCGTCTCCCAGGGGTTGGGGTTCTCTATCGCGACGCGATGCTCCAGGCGCGCCTGGCCGGGCCGGAGAATGAATGAGAAGGCCCAGCGCGTGCGGAAATGCCTCTCGGTCTCGCTGAGGGTGACGCTGCACGAGCCATCCTCATGCCGGGCGGCGCGGGATTCGCGCAGCCGCATATTGGTCACCGAGTGGGCGGCGGGATAATTCATCTCCATGCCGCCGCCCATATATCCGTACCCGAAGCCCGCATTGTACGGACGGCCTTCCTCGATGGGATAGAACACGTCGCGCTGGCCGTGCTTGTCGATCAGCCGCCAGACGCGGCCGCCGAGCGTCGGGCAGATCGCCACCTTGAGATGCTCATTCTCCATCCAGAGCAGGTCGAGCTCCCACTCCTCCAGCGTGCGATAGGCCGAGCCGTAGAACCTGTCCGGGTACGCGGGATAGCCGGTGAGCGCATTAAAAGGTGGGTGCGGATTGAGCGGGAGCTGGCTTTGGAAAGGCACCCGCACGCGTTCCTGCCACGTCAGCACTTCCTGAGACATGGAGCTCCCTCTTGGCCTTGCCTGCGGCCGATGGAAATAGCCGGTCCGCGCAGGATCAGCCGCTGAATCCCTTGCGCAAGGAGCAGGCGAGCGTGACGCGGCGCGCGATGCTCCCGGGGTCGGCCGATCGTTGCAGCGCCAGCCACGCGGCGGTGCGGCCGAGCGCCTCCAGCGGCGCCGCGATGCTGGTCAACTGGTGCTCCGCCCCGTTGCGGCACGGTTGCCCGTCGAACCCGACGACCCGGATATCCCGGCCGACCTGTATGCCACGACCGGCCAGCGCATGGCAGACGCCCGAAGCAAGTTCATCGCTCGCCGCGAAGACGGCATCCGGCAGTTTGCCGGCGTCCAGAATCTTCCCGGCCAACTGCGCGCCGACCATGCCCATGTACGTCTCCCCCAGGAAGACGGAACTCGGGAAGATCGCGTCGCCCCACGCGGCCTCGAACCCGTTGAAGCGCGCCTGGGTGATCGGGCACGTTCTCAATTCATTCCTGCGTTGAACTCCGACCAGCGCCACCTGCCTGCAACCCTGCTCCCGGAGAAAACGGGCCGCCAGAGCGCCCCCCTGCCGCGAGTCCGCGGTGACAATGTCGTAGCAGTCCCCCTCGGACCACACCAGTTCAAGGTCCTGCCCCAGGAGAACCACCGGCGCGTCCGTCGGTCGCACGACGGTGGCGAGGGAGGGACAGACCCAGATGAAGGCGTCGGCCTCCCCCCGGACGAATACCTCGCACGCCTCCTCCTGCGTTTTCGCGACCATGGACCAACTGCATTCCAAGGCATCCAACTGCGCCTGCAAAGCGGAGATCATGGGCCGCATGAACACGTCGTCCGCCGACTCCAGGCTGAGGACGACCTTGATCCGCCGCCTATGGGACTGGAGGACCGCTTCGTCGGGGAGCGGCCGAACGAAAGTGCCCGAGCCGGCCTGACGCACGACGTACCCTTCCTGGGCGAGCCGCTGCATCGCGCGCAGCGTGGCGCGGTAGCTGACGCCGAATTCCGTCCGAAGCTCCCGCGAACTCAGGATTCGATCCCCCGGCTTCAGCTTCGCATCGCGAATCTGTTTCTTCAGCATCACGTACAGCGCGTTTCCGGTGGGTTCCTTCGCCTGTTTCAACTTCATCATGGGCGGCGCTCTTATTGTGACATGGCGTGCGACCAGCCGTGATGCTTGACACCTTATAGTCTCATATGGTATCTAGATGATACACGCTTGGTCTCCGGTTGTCAAGGCCAGGCGTTGTGAGTTCATCGAATGCGAAGCCACGCGGGCCTGATCTCAAGAGCGCGCAGAGAAGCTTTTCAACGGCTGGCGCGACGGCCGGCGCTGACGGCCGGCTGACGCCGCAGGTTCTCATAAAGGGCGGCACTATGAAACTCCGGAACAAATTGTTCATCGACGGCAAGTGGGTGGATGCGTCGGACGGAAAAACGCTGCCGGTCATCGACCCCTCGACCAACTCCGAAATCGCGCGCGTGTCCGCCGGAACGCCCGACGACGTCGCGAAAGCCGCCGAGGCCGCCCGGCGCTGTTTCGAGTCCGGAGCCTGGAGCGGCCTGACCATCCTGCAACGGAGTGAAATCCTGAACCGCGTGGGTCTCCTGATCCGCGAGCGGACCCGGGAGCTTGCCGAACTCGAAAGCCGCGACGTGGGCAAACCCTTGTGCGAAACGCTCAACTTCGACATCCCCGGCGGCGGACAGACCTTCAGTTACTTCGCCGGCTTAGCCGTCGACCTCTGCGGGCAGACGATCCCCGCGCCCGTGAACGAGGTGCTGAATTACACGGTGCGCGAGCCGATCGGTGTGGTCGGGATGATCATCCCCTGGAACTTTCCCTTCCTGGTCGCCTGCCGCAAAGTGGCCTCGGCGCTCGCGGCCGGCAACTGCGTGGTGATCAAGCCGGCCACCTGGGCTCCGCTGAGCACCCTGGCGCTGGCGGACCTTCTTGCCGAAGCCGGCGTTCCGCCCGGCGCGGTCAACGTGGTGACCGGGACCGGCAGCGCCGTGGGCGCCGCCATGGTCC
>Ga0114951_10000187_pt1 | contig 89403 bp, 73 predicted proteins | sample AM7aDNAmetaG_FD_88677 | JGI IMG/M metagenome (GOLD analysis project Ga0114951, IMG submission 88677) | Freshwater microbial communities from Finland to study Microbial Dark Matter (Phase II) - AM7a DNA metaG | ecosystem: Environmental > Aquatic > Freshwater > Lake | place: Finland: Lake Alinen...
CTTCGCTCGGCCTCCCTCCGTCCCGCACCCCCAGCCGGGCTGAAGAGGGTCGCAGACAACAAGCAACGAAGGGGACATTCTCTCGTGAGTTAACAAGGGGACATTTCTAAAGAGTTTTGACAGGCCACGATATGGGGATCCACAGATGAACACAGATTCACACGGATAGAGTTTTCATCCCATCGGCGTTCAATTGTGGCTCATGCTTCCCTTGGATCTGGAATGGCCATCGTCAATTCCTTTATTCCGCTTACCAAGGCAGGGGGCTGTGCTTATCCAGAAACTCCTGCAGTAGCCGCTCCTTGGTCTTCACATCCGTATTCAACCATTCATACATGTCCGGGTACCCGATGTTATAATAGCGGGAATCCCGGTGTTCAAAAAGGGCTTCGGTTACACGGTCTGACTCGTAACAAACCATCAAGTGAATACCGGCCATCGGGTTGTATTCCCAGATATACTTGCCGTGCGGGTTGCCTCTCATGAAGTCCCTCTTGCAGAGGCTTGGTTCGCGTTTGGTCTTGCCATAGACTTGTTCCACAGCGACCCGGGGAGTCTTTCGAGGCGGCAAAAGCCTGGCTTCGATATTCCGAATCGCCGCCGAGTCGTTTGGGTTGGGAACTGCCGTCGAGCCAAAAACCCTGGTGAAGACGACCAGAAAAACAAAAAGCACGAACAGTGAGAGCACTGCGTACAGGCTCACTTTCACGAACTTCACCCAGCGTTTCATTTTGCCGCGCTCCCATTCATGTGAATGCGCATCCTAACAGAAGCCGTCCCTCGCGTCATCCATGGATGACAACAAGCCACGGAGTGGCGGCTAGAAAGTAGCCCACGGCGCCAGCCGTGGGTTGACGATGGAAAAATCCGCCAAGCCCCGGATGGGGCGACAGAAAAACGCCCCGCTTTGGCCTAGTCATTTTCTACCGCCCCTGCCGGGGCTGATTGGGTCTGTCCCATCCAAACCCACGGCTGCGCCGTGGGCTACTGTCTTCCGTCGCTCCGCGACTGTTGACCGCTCAAACCTGCCGGCCACGCCCTCTAAAAAGACAATAAATTTCTCTTGACAGTTTAGCAATTTTCTCTATATTGTCCCGCGACAATGAAACGCAGCGGCGTGCGAGCGCGGGGAGTCCCGCCGGAGGCCCCCAATGCGGCCAGAGGCGCCATCTGGCGCACCCGGAAACAATCCACGGATTTCACGGATTGTTCGGATTACTCGGAAAAGTCCGAGGCGGTGCCAAACCGCCGGACGCCCGCGGGGCCGAGGGTGGCCTATCTGGAGGACACGCCGTCTTGGAGCCGGGCGGTGATGGGCGGGCAGTTGCCCCCATGGACGGCGAGAGCCGGCGGCGGGCCGGTTTTCCTCCCGGAAATCATATACGTTCGTTTTTCAAAACGAACCCATATGACGGCCCCCGGCAAAACTGGAAAACATCGTTTTCCTGAGGGAATCCGGGTGTTTCGATCTCCGGGAACCAGGGAATCAAAAAGCTTTTTTACGAAACGAAGCCAAATGAAAAGCGACGGCCGGCTGAAGCCGGGTCTCCGCAAGGCATCTCCATTGCCAGTGCCACCGGTGGCGTTTGGAGTTCCGGCTTCAGCCGGTTTGCGCCCAAACCGCCGGCCGTCGGGTGTTGACCCCCATGACGACGCGGGAACGCGCCGCCATGGCTCAGGGTTATTTCGCCAGTTTACGAACTACGCGGATGACGTGTTCCACATCCTTGCCGGTCATGGCCGGATACAACGGCAGGCTTAAACAGCGCTCGTAGTAGGCTTCGGCAACGGGACACTTGCCGGGGCCGTAGCCGTGCCGCCGCCGATAATAAGGCTGGAGGTGGACAGGGATGTAGTGAACTTGCGTGCCGACGCCCTGGTCGCGCAACCGCTGCATGACTTGCGTGCGCGTCTGGCCCAGCCTGGCGAAATCCATCTGGAGCACATAGAGATGCCAGGCGACGCGCGGGGTACGCGCGCCGGGGCTCGCCACTTGCGGAATCTGGACACCGGCCTGCGATGCAAAGGCGGCGTTGTAAGCGGCGACGATTTCGGCGCGGCGGCGGACAAAGCGGTCGAGCTTCTTCAACTGGCTGAGACCGAGGGCGCACTGCAGGTCCGTGATGCGGTAGTTGAAACCCAGCTCGGACATCTCATAAAACCACGGCCCCTTTTCGGAGTTCCACTGCCGTTCACTCTTCTTCCTGCTAGTTCCCGCCGCGCCCGCCGCCTTCACCATGCCGTGGTTTCGGAAAAGCCGGCAGCGCTCGGCCAGGCGGTCGCTGTTGGTGAGGATGGCGCCGCCTTCGCCGGTGGTGATGGTTTTGACCGGATGAAAACTGAACGTGGTCATGTCGGCCCAGGCGTGGCCGCCGACTTTGTGCCACTGGCCGCCATGCTCGAACCGGCCGCCGATGGAGTGGCTGGCGTCCTCGATGACCGTCGCGCCCCGTTTGCGCGCGAGCGCCGCGATGGCCGGCATGTCGCAGGGTTGGCCGGCGAAATCCACCGGCACGACGGCGCGGACATCGTCCTTCCACGCGGCGCGCAGCGTGCCGGCGGTGACGTTGTAGGTGCGCGGGTCAATGTCGGCGAAGTCCGCTGTCGCGCCGACGAACTCCGCGCAGTTGGCGGAAGCCAGAAAAGTGATGGCGCTGGTCAGCGCGCGGTCTCCCGGCTTGAGACCCGCCGCCAGCATGGCCACGTGCAGGGCGGCGGTGCCGTTGACCACGGCGACGGCGTGTCTCGCCCCACAATACTTCGCCAGCGCGGTTTCAAAAGCCTCCACGCGCGGGCCGGTGGTCAGCCAGTCCGAACGCAGCGCCCCGGCGACGGCGGCGACGTCGCGACCGTCCACGTCCTGTCGTCCGTAGGGGAGGAATTTCTTCCGGCGAGCGCTCATGCCAGGCCGCGTTCTTTGGCCCACTCGCGGGCTTCGGGCAGATCGAGACGCGCAATCATCTGCACCAGTTGCTTGTCCGTGACCCATTTCGAATTATTGTCGCTTCCGAAGTAAAACCCGTCGGCGCACGGTTGGCCGCCGCGTCGGGCATGCCAGCGTTCCCACCAGGGGAAGCTCGGCTTGATGATGAAATGATCAGGATACTTGATTGCCATGCGACCGTCGTCCACGGGGATCATGACCTCGTGAAGTTTCTCGCCGGGGCGTATCCCGACGACGGTTTGCTTGCAGTCCGGCGCGATGACGCGGGCCAAATCCACCATGCGCATGCTGGGGATTCGCGGCACCCAGATTTCGCCGCCGCGCATCAGTCGCAGGGCGTTGAGCACCAGCGCCGCGCCCTGTTCCAGCGTGATCCAGAACCGCGTCATGCGCGGGTCGGTGATCGGCAGCACGCCTTCCTTGCGTTTCGCCAGGAAGAACGGGATCACGCTGCCGCGGCTGCCGACGACGTTGCCGTAACGCACCACCGAGAAGCGGGTGGAGCGCGTGCCGGCGTAACTGTTGCCGGAAACGAAGAGTTTGTCGGAACAAAGCTTGGTGGAACCGTAGAGGTTGATGGGGTTGGCCGCCTTGTCGGTGCTCAGCGCCACGACGTGTTTGACGTTGTTGTCCAACGCGGCGTTGATGACGTTTTCCGCGCCGAGGATGTTCGTCTTGACAAACTCGAAGGGGTTGTATTCCGCCGCGGGAACCTGCTTGAGCGCGGCGGCATGGATCACGTAATCCACCCGCTCCATCGCGCGTTTGAGCCGGTCGCTGTCGCGCACGTCGCCCAGGAAGAAGCGCAGGCGGCTGTTTTCCGCGGCAGTGAACGCCTGCTGCATCTGAAACTGTTTGAACTCGTCGCGGCTGTAGATGATGAGCGTCGCGGCTTTGCTGCCACCCAGGATCATCTCGGTCAGCTTCTTGCCGAGCGAGCCGGTGCCTCCCGTGATGAGCACGCGCGAGTTCTTCAGATAGTCGAGCGGTCCTGGATGAATCATAGGTTGTTCCTCAGACGGGCGGATGGCGGTCGTCCGCCGCAACGGCTTGGAGCTTGTCCGCAAGCAGTGTCGAGTCACTCATGGATTGTGAGACAGCTTCTCGCCGCCGCAAACCTTCGCATCCGGCTGTCGGCCGACAGGCTAGCATTCCCTGCCGCTCGTTCAAGAAAAGAATCCTCAAGACGGCGGCTGAATCAGTTTATACCCGCCCCGGCCGGCAAAACGGTCCCCGAATCGTTGAATAAGCTTCGTCTTAAGGAGCTTCTTGTAGTCGTGGTAATCGAGGCGCTTCTGCCACCGAGACGGCGTCAGATCAATGGCTGTGGGATGGCTCCGAATCCTCGCCTCCATGACCTTGGGATGGGAGCCATCATACGGCCCGACGTATTCCCTTGGGATATTGTTATAGAAATCGTGCTCGACCGCCTTGATCTGTTCCTCGGAGAAGTTGTTGCTCCAATAGTTCAACACAGAGCGGTATTTCTCGGTCAGCGCCTTCTCGGATTTGACGAAGGAGTAGTGAAACACCCGCGCGCCGGTAGCCACCGCGCGAATTCTTCGGCCGGCCTCCTTGTATTTCGGATGCACCGTGAAGCCGGCCGCGTCGCCGCGCGACAGCACGAAGCGATGCGGTTTGACCACCCAGCAGCGGCGCGAATACCGCCACGGATAGACGTTGAAGACGGTCTTGTAATCGCCCCAGAACGTCAACTCGTCCAAGGCCAGCCCTTCGACGCGGTCATCGTCCGCATACCGGTCGGCGTATTCCACGATCCGGGGCAGGTCGTCCTCATGCACCACTTCGTCGGCCTGGAGATAGAACGCCCATTTTCCGCAGCAGTTGAACAACGCGATGTTGGTCTGCTGCGCATAGACATAACCGCCCGCGGTCATGTGGGGATTCCATTGGCTCTGGAGGATCTTGATCTTCGGGTCGCCGATGGATTCGATCAGCTTCCGGGTGCCGTCCTCGTCGGGGCCGACATTGACAATGAACTCGTCCACAATGGGCAGAATGGATCGAATGCTCTCCACCACGGGAAAGTCGAAGCGCACGGCATTGCGGACAAAAGTAAACCCGGACAACTTCATGGCCGTATCGTAATCCCGCCGTCGCGCTCGATTCAATCTAAACTCCGCCATCCTTGCCCGGCCCCGGTGATCCTTGCCTCATGAGCTTCTTGCAATGGTGTTGCACCTGCATCACACTCTTAAACCACAGAGATCCGGCGAATGAAATTCGCGTGTCCCAGTTGCGGCCAACACATCGAGTGCAGAGACGAGCACGCGGGAAAACGAGCGTCGTGTCCCACGTGCCAGCAGGCTTTCATCATCCCCGGCGCGGCCGTTCCTTCTCACCTCGACAACGAACTGGCTCCGCCGCCCACCGTTCAGAAACCTCCTCCAATTGCGAGAACTTCGCGGAACCGCAATCTAACAATCGGTCTCGTCCTGCTTGGGACCGTAACGGTGGCCGTCCTTGCCGTGGTGCTGTACCTGAAATACGTCCGACCTCCCGCCATTGAGGAACCCGCCGCCGTCAACCTTCCCGCTCCGCCTCCCACCGAAACGGCGGCGATCAACCCGGCAGTGATTCCTCCGCCCCCGACGCCATCTGTTGAATCCCAGCCGCCTTCGCAGGCCGCCAAGGCGGACACCAACGCAAATCCGGCAGTCGCGGCTCCGCCGCCAACGGCCAAGCCTGCTTTCATTCACAGCCGCGCGCTGCGGGACACCGCGCCCAACATCAACTTCACTCCGAATTACGACGGCAGCCAGAATGCCTCCGTCGCGCGAATCGAAAACGGCCCGGCGGCCGTCGAGGACAAATGGATCGAAACCGGAAAGGTCGAGGCGGCGCACGCCAAGGGAAATGAGATTTGGTGTTTCGAGATCGTCGTGGGCGACAGTGGCGCCGTCTCTAGCAAGGAGATGAACGTGACTCCCCAACAATTCGTGTTGCTGGATCTGGGCGATGCCACCTATCGCGGCGATGCGTGCCAGGAGCAGCAAGGCGGCGAGTTGCATCACGGGGAAAAACTCCGCGTCAGCATCTGTTTCGAACTGCCGGCCAAAAGCACGCCCAAGCAATTGCTCTGGAATCCGCCCATCGTCTTTGCCTCCACGCGCCAGCCGGCCCAGTGCAGTTCCCAGTGGCTCGCCAAGAAGGAGATCTTCAAGCAGGCGAAGATGTCGGAGTAGACCGGGTTTTCCAGCAAATACCTCCGCCACTAAACTGCGCGCTTATCTTTGAACATCTTGGTCAGGCCCACCCAATTGACGAAGGCGTAACCGACGCCCTGCAGGTAGTTCACGACTGGCGTGACCGCTTCCTCCGAATGGTCTTCCACCAACACCAGCGCCGGCCGGTATCGGGTCCAGTCGTTGGAGGCGAGCACTTCCATATCGTGGCCCTCGCAGTCCACGGAGAGCAGATCAATGGTTTGGTTCGGCGGCAGATGTTTCGCCAGGATGGTTGCCAGCGGGAAGACCTGGATCTTTTCCGTCGTGCCGGCATGGCCCTGCCGCCGCAACTCGTCGGCTTGCGCCTTGGAGATGGTGTTGAACGTGGCCGCCTCGAACCGGTAGTAGTCCCTCTCGCCTTCCGCGCCGGACACGGCGGCGTGGACGTTGATGTCGCGCGGGCGGTGTTTCTCGAACAAGGCGATCTGCCCGCGGTTCGGCTCGATGTTGATGCCGCGCCAGTGGAAGCGGGCATAGAGTTTGTAGGTGTTGGAGAGTTCGATGGGGTGAAACGCGCCCACATCCACGTAGAAACCGTCCTTCTTGTTGTCCAAAAACATCTCCATGGCGACGTCCTCACCGAACTGGGAGAAATACGGCTTCACGTATTCCCACGCGATCGGCGGAAACCGGAATCGCTTTTTGGCGAGCAACGAGACGAGGGCGGATCGGATGAAGCTCATGGTGGTTCGGGGTCAAAGCAAGGGCCTGAGATAACGATGGAACTGCTGGAAGTAGCCGCGGGGAGAAAGCCAGTCTTCCCAGAACTTGCGGCAGGCGCGTTGTTTTTCCGCAAACTGTTCCGCGGAGAGCGAACGGTGAAACTCCAGGATTCGCCGGGGCAGACGGGTCAGATCGCGCTCCTCGACCCAGACGCAATACGGTTTCCAGTCCACCCATTCCTCGTACGGCATAGCGCTGTCGGTGTTGATGAACACGGGAATCCGCCCCAGCGCCAGGGTTTCATACAAGCGGCGCGAAAAATTGCCGCCGCCGCGGCACGCCAGTGTGTAATGGCTATCAAGGACGTTCGCGCAGAAATCTTTCTGGGAGGACACCCTGACCTGCGGATCGGGATCATGTATCCCACGGTGAAACAACCCGCCGTGATACGCTGCGCGGATGATGAAGTTCGTCCGCAGTTGCGGCGAGCGGGAGAGGAGGTGAATGGCCTGCGTGCGAATCCGCCGGCCCTCGTGGCGGGTCAGATGAATCCCCAAAGCTCTCAGGGCGCGATCCAGCCGGACGTTGGACAACAAGTGCCGGTAGGCTTGCGTCTTGATGAAGCGCTTGAGGGGAACTTTGATTTGCGCGTTGTTGTCCACGTTTCCGCAAAAACCCACGACAGGAATCTCCGCCCAGGCAAACGGCGAAAAAGGAATCCCGTATTTCAGGATGTCTTCGTCGGGAAAGGCGGGAAGAACGAATTCGAACGGCCGTTGCTGCGATTTGTTCAGGCTGGAGCGGAAGATGATGAGATTGTCCGCGGCGGTGTTGAGCGGGCCGGCCGGGTCCGCCAGCACAAACACGACGACCCGCTTGTTTTTCCGCTTCGCCTCGGCGGCCAGTCTTTCGATGTCTGGATTGGCGTTTTGAGGCTCTCCCCAAAACACGGAACAAACGACAAAATCGCAGTCGTCCATCGCGGCGGTTTTCTCGATGGAGGAGGGCTCGAAACGCGCGGGATTGCACTGCGCCCACGGCAACCGGTCGCACACCTGGCCGGGAAACCGGTTCTCCAAGTCCCTGTCGTAATAGATGCGAATGTTGCGCATGAGAACGTTGATGGTGAGCTTATCCGTGCCCGGCTGCGCCACGCGAGGACCTAATTGAATTCTCCTTCATCCGGCCGGGACGCGCGCTCATTTGTCGCACTCAATATCTATGCCGCGGCACGAGTTGCCAGCGGCCGAAGAGACGGAACGTCCGGCGCGAGACCGGCACGGAGCGGTCCAACACCACGCGTTCAAAAAAGTCCAGATAGCGCTCCATCCGAAAGAACTCGTTAGGCCGGTTATCCGGCATCAGCGGTTCGGCCAGCACGGCCGCGCGCGCATCCTCGTTGCGGTCCAACTCCACCACCTTCTCCACAAACGCCGCATCGGAGGAAAACTGGTGCAAACTGAGAAATGCCCGCGGGTTGAAGTCCCGCTCGACAAGCGGATTGCCCCAATACAACGGCACGCAACCAGCCCGATAGGCTTCGGGCAGTTTTTCCGTCGTGTAGCCGGAAAACGAGCGGTTCTCGAAACAAAGATTGAACCGGTAGGCGCTCAGGAAAGCCAGCTTCGCTTCCGTTCCGAGCGCAATCGGCCCGCCGATGTTGTTGAGCACGGTGCCGCCGCCGTCCACGGTGCGGTAGGCGCTGAGCAGGCGGAACATCTCCAGCCGGCGCCGCGTGCGCCGCGGATTGCCGTTGCGCGCCAGGAAGGCGCAGAACTTCTGGCGCTCGCGCGCCAGCCGCGGTCCTTCCGCCGGATCGCGAAGCAGCGGTGCGGGATCGCCATCGGTGGACATGACGTAATACGGCAACCGCTCATTCCGCGGATCTTCGATGAAGAACTGTGACAGCGCGTAATCGCATTGCGAAAAATTCGGACGGAGGGACTCTCCGGTCCAGAATAATTTCCGGCAGGTGTAAATCTTGTGAGTGTGGCCCTTGTCCGAGTAGATCAGCAGGTCGGGGCGGTCGCAAATCTCGACGCGGAATCGCTTCGATAAAATACGTGTAAAAAAATTATCCGCCTTGTTGAGTTCACCCCAAAAGTCGGTGAAATCAACCCGCAACAACGGTTTGTTCTGCGCCGTGCTCATCATCGCCGCGGCTTTGCCGCGGCACGCGGCCTTGTTGGATACTCGCACATAAGGTGGGTTGTCTTACTGGGAAGCGCACGGCATGACAATCTCAAAGACGCGACGCGGCGGCGACTGCGGGCGAGATCGGGTTCACCCCCCCTGGGTCCGGCGCGCGCGCTGCTGTTTTAGTTTCAGTTTCAGCACGCGCCACGGAGTGGCGAGATACATTTTCCGCACCAGTTGATAACGCTCGCCGGGCGACGCCATGTGGAACGGCGTCTCTTTCGGCACATACCAGTTGTTCACGCCGGTCCTCTTGACCAACTTGTAGCCCTGCCGCTTGAGGTGAAAATGTTTGGCGAGATTGTGTACTTTGTCCTCGATCAGGAGAAGCGACGGATGGTGCTTTGTCAGATCAAAGCCCTTCAACACATCCACCTCCGTGCCCTCCACGTCAATGAACACGCAATCCACGGCCGGGTTGCCGGCGCTTTCCAGGACTGCGTCGAGCGTGGTCACCTTCACCATCTCGCTGCGCTCATAGGTGAGACTGGGATCGTCCACGTTCTTTTCCAATCCGCACAGTCCGCTGGCGTCGGCAAAGAAAAACGGCGCTTCCCCGGCCCTGCCGGGCGCGCTGCACGCGGCCTGGACGACCATCGAGTTTTTGCGTTGCTGTCGCAACCGCTCCGCGCACGCCGGTTGCGGCTCCACGAGAATGCCCCGCCAGCCCTTTTGCTCCAGATGCCAGGTCTGGGAGCCGATGACCGGATCGTTGGCGCCCACTTCGACGAAAAAGCCGGTCGTCCGCTTCTCGAAGAACGCCCAGACCAGTTCTTTCTCCCGCGCTTCGAGTTCTTGTTTGCGGGTCATGGTATGCCCATACATTGCTCGCATATGGCCCGCCGCGCAACTGGCAACGACCATTTTGTTGCACTGCGGCAGGAGCTCCGGCCGGGAAGCCGACCTTGACTCTTGCGGGCGGCACACTCATCATCCGGTTTTCAGGAAATGCGAAACCTGCTCAACATTAGACGCTTTGCCTGGCCGTATATACGCCGGTATCGGCAGCGGTTTTTTGCGGGTATTTTGTTTGCGGCAATCTTCGGCCTTATGAACGGCGTGTCGGTCTGGGCGACCAAGACGGTGGTTGAGCGGCTCACGCTTTCGTCAATGCCCCCTCCCACGGTGACGAGTAAAGGTCCCATGGTGGCGAGTACAAGCACCGTCTCCACGTCCACTGGATGGGTAGCGCGAGTGAAGGCGCGGGTCGAGGCGTGGTGGGCACAGGTCAAGGCATGGGGGGCGCGAGCCAAGGCTTACACCGATCGACGTCTGGATCCATGGCTGCCGATGACGGGCCGGCACATGGATTGGCGGCAGATTCTGGGCGGTTTGCTGCTGTTGCCATTGCTGGTCCTGGCGCGTAGCTCGGCCGGTTATCTCAGCGTGTATTGCCTGATGTGGTCCAGCGAGCGGATGGTGAACGACATGCGCGTGGCGGTGCTCAAGAAACTCAACACGCTATCGCTGGATTTCTTCAACCGCTCCACGATGGGTGACATGCTGACGCGCATCAACGGTGACACTTACAATCTGCAAAACACCATGTCGGGCGGCCTTTCCGACGCCATCAAAGATCCCATGACCGTGATTTGCGTCACCGGTTACCTGTTTTTTAATGATTGGCAACTGACCTTGGTGGCGGTCGGGTTCCTGTTGATCTCCCTGATTCCCATGAAGCTGCTGGGACAAAAGGCCCGGCGGGCTAGCCAGGGCAGCTTGAACGCCACCATTACCCAATCCAGCCTGCTGGTGGAGGCGCTCTCCGGCATTCGCATTGTCAAAGCATTCGCCTTGGAAAACGAACAGGAAAGCCGCTTCCGCGCCCTTTGCAACCAACGGGTGCATCACGGCATGAAAGGCGTCCAGGCCCGGGGTTTGATCCAGCCGCTGATCGAAGTCATCAGCATGTTGGGACTGGGCGTGCTCGTGGTGTGGATTGTTTATACGGGCAAAACCGTTGCCAACATGGCCGCCCTTTTGGCCGGCTTGTTCTTTTTGCTTGCGCCCATCAAGCGATTAGCCGCGTTGAATATCGTGGTCTCCGAGGCGAGCGTCAGCGTGGAACGCCTCATCCATATTTTCAAAGAACAACCGACGGTCAAGGAAGCGCCTCAGCCGAAACACATCGAGCGATTCACCTCCGAACTTCGGTTTGAAAACGTCAGCTTCGCGTATGGCAACCAGCTTGTGGTGCGGGAAGTCAACCTCACCATCCCGGGCGGTTTCAAGCTGGGCATCGCCGGCGAAAGTGGCTGCGGCAAGAGCACGCTGGTGAACCTGATCTTCCGCTTCTACGACCCGATGCGCGGACGGATCACGGTGGACGGTCTCGACCTGCGGGAAATCGCCGTCAACGACCTGCGCAAACTGATGGCGCTCGTGAGCCAGGAGGTCGTAATCTTCGATCAGACGGCGGCCGAGAACATCGCCTGCGGACGGCACGGCGCCAGCCGCGAGGAAGTGGAAAAGGCGGCCCGGCTCGCCAACGCCCACGAGTTTATCATGCAGTTGCCCCAGGGCTACGACACGCGCATCGGCGAGCGCGGCGTCACGCTGTCGGGCGGCCAGCGCCAACGGCTCTCCATCGCCCGCGCGTTCGTCCGCAACGCGCCCATCCTTGTCCTCGACGAAGCCACGGCCGCGCTGGATTCGCAGTCGGAGGCGGAAGTGCAGGCGGCGATTGACCGGCTGGCGGAAAACCGCACCGTGATCAGCATCGCCCATCGGTTGTCCACGTTGATGACCAGCGACCGGATCATCGTGCTGGAGCAAGGACGGATCATCGAGGACGGCGCGTTCGCCGAGCTGCTGCAAAAAGGCGGCGCGTTCGCAGCCATGGCCCGGCGGCAGGGCATCGTTGCCGCCGCCGTCAACCCGCCCTGAACCACCGGCGCGCCCACGGCAATGTCCTCACCACAATCCATTGCCAGCGTCGAGGAGCTGGAGGATCTGCTCAGCCAGCCGACGGAGAGTGTTGTCCAAACACTCGGCCGTTTGAAGGGCGACATCCTCGTGCTCGGCGTCGCCGGCAAGATGGGGCCGACGCTGGCGCGCATGGCGCGGCGGGCGTCTGAAGCGGCCGGCGTGCGCCGCCGCGTCATCGGCGTGGCGCGTTTCTCGGACGCGCATCATCAAAGCGAACTCCAGGCCCACGGCATCGAGACCATCCGCTGCGACCTGCTGGACGAAGCGGCCCTGGCCGCACTGCCCGACGCGCCCAACATCGTCTTCATGGCCGGCATGAAGTTTGGCTCCACCGGCCAGGAAGCGTTGACGTGGGCGATGAACTGCCATCTGCCCGCTCTGGTCTGCAAGAAATATTCGCGCAGCCGCATCGTCGCGTTTTCCACGGGCAACATTTACGGCCTCACCCCTGTGACGGGCGGCGGCTCGCTGGAAACGGACGCGCCCAATCCGGTCGGCGACTACGCCATGAGCTGCCTGGGCCGCGAGCGCATCTTCGAGCATTTCAGCCGGCGGCTCGGAATCCCAATGGCGATGATCCGGCTCAACTACGCCTGCGAGTTGCGCTACGGCGTGCTGGTGGACATCGCGCGGCGTGTGTGGTCCGGCGAAACCGTGGACGTCGCGATGGGCCACCTCAATACCATCTGGCAGGCCGACGCGAACGCCATGACGTTGCAGGCGTTCGATCACGTCGCGTCGCCGCCGCTGCTGCTGAACGTCACCGGGCCGGAGCCGCTGAGCGTCCGTGAGATGGCCGCGCGGTTCGGCGAGTTGATGAACAAGCGAGTCGCCGTCAGCGGCTCGGAATCGCCGACGGCGCTGCTGGCCAACGCCGCGCAGGCGCTGCGGCTGTTCGGTCCGCCGCACGTGGGCGTCGAGCAAATGCTCCGCTGGATCGCGGACTGGGTGATGCGCGGCGGCGCGAGCCTTGGCAAACCGACGCATTTCGAGTCGAGAGACGGAAAGTTTTAATCCATGGCAGTGCCAATGAATCCCCAAATCCGGGCCGTCCTTCAGCGCGGCGTGGTCATTCCCGCGTGTCCGCTGGCGTTGACCGCCCAGCGCACGCTCGACGAACGCCGGCAGCGGGCGCTGCTCCGCTACTACAACGCGGCGGGCGCGGGCGGTGTCGCCGTCGGCGTCCATACCACGCAGTTCGCCATCCGCGATCCGAGAATCGGATTGTTCGAGCCGGTCTTGGAGCTTGCCGCGGAGGAGATGAATCGCGCCGACGGGCAACGCCGCGAGCCGCTCATTCGCGTCGCCGGCATTTGCGGCCGCACACCGCAAGCGGCAGTGGAGGCTGCGCTGGCGCGGCGGATGGGTTATCACGCCGGGCTGCTGAGCCTGGCCGCGATGAAGAACGCGAGCGACGACGAACTGCTCGCGCACTGCCGGACGGTGGCGCAGGTCATTCCCGTCGTGGGCTTCTATCTGCAAGCCGCCGTCGGCGGGCGGGCGCTGCCGTATTCATTCTGGCGGCGGTTTGCGGAGATCGGGAACGTCGTCGCCATCAAGATGGCGCCGTTCAACCGCTATCACACCGTGGACGTGATGCGCGCCGTGGCCGAGGCGGGTCGCGACGACATCGCGCTCTACACCGGCAACGACGACAACATCGTGGTCGACCTGCTGACGCCTTACCAGTTTAGCGCCGGCGGGAAAACCGTGGAACGCCGCATCGCCGGCGGACTGCTCGGCCACTGGGCGGTCTGGACGCGCAAGGCGGTGGAACTGCTGGAGGAATGCCACGGGATCGTTCACGGCGGCGGCGCGGTCCCGGCGGAGTTGTTGCGGCGCAACATCGAGGTCACCGATTGCAACGCCGCCTTCTTCGATGCGGCCAACGGTTTCGCCGGCTGCATCGCCGGTTTGCACGAGGTGCTGCGCCGCCAGGGTTTGCTGGAGGGATTGTGGTGCCTCGATCCGCGCGAAATGCTCAGCCCCGGCCAGAAGGCGGAGATTGACCGCGTCTATCGCGCCTATCCGCACCTGAACGACGACGACTTCGTGCGCGAGCACCGCGACGAGTGGCTGCGCGGTTAAAAACCGGCGATGACGCGGAACGCCGCCGGTCCTTTACCGCATCGCGAGCAACACCGCCACGCCTACGACTGTCGTGACGACGGTGATGGGAATGCCGAGGCGGGCGTAATCCCAGAAGCCGACCTCGATGTGCGGCTTGGCGGATTCAACGACGATGACGTTGGCGACGGAGCCGAGGATCGTCAGGTTGCCGGCGAACGTCGTGCTGAGCGCGAGCACCTTCCACATCAGTTCCGGCTCGGCGAAGTTCCGCATCCACTGGCCGGCGACAAGCACGAACGGGACGTTGGAGAAAATGTTGGAGCCGGCCACCGAGAACCACGTCAGGTTCCACGCCTGCGCCGCGGCCGTCCCACCGAAGACTCCGCGCAACGATTGGTAAATATCTTCCGGCAGATTTGTTTCGCGTAAACCTTCGACGACGACAAAGAGCGCGGCGAAAAACAACAGGAGATGCCAGTCCACCAGTTTCAGCACCTCGTGTGTGTCCACGCGCGCCAGCACCATGGCCACCGACGCGCCCGCCAGCGCGATCCATGCGACGTTCAACCCGAAGCGCTGGCGGATGGGCGCGTCGAAGAAAAACGCGACCGTCACCGCCGCCAGACACGCCAGCGTCTTTGCCAGCAACGGCCGGTTGACATGCGCGGACGCGAGGCCGGCAGTCTCGATGCGCGCGCCGGCCAGCACGCGGCGGAATCCCCATGACAAAATAAAATAGTCCAGCGTCAGGCAGAGCAGCGCCGCCGGCGCGAGACGCAGCAGAAACCGCGCGTAGGGAATGCCGGAAAAGTTGCCGATGATCATGTTTTGCGGATTGCCGGTGAGGGTCATGACGCTGCCGATGTTGGCGGACGTGGCCAGCGCCATCAGGTAGGGCAGCAGCGGCAGCCGCCCGCGCACGATCACGGCGACCACCAGCGGCGTCATCATCAGGCAGATGGTGTCATTGACCAGCAGCGCCGAAAGGATGCCGGACGTAAACACCAGCATCAGTAGCAACCGCTGCGGTGTGCGCGCCTGCGACAGAATCCAGTCCGCGGCCAGTTCGAAAAAGCCGGCCAGTTGCAGATACGACGCCAGAAGCATCATGCCGAGCAGCAGCGCGATGGTGTTCCAGTCCACCGCGCGGTAGGCGTCCTCGATGCGCAGGACGCCGAAGACAACCATCGCCACTGCGCCGAGCAACGCCGACGCCGGCCGGTTCAGCCGGAGGATTTTCAGCCGCCGCGTGCTGATCAACGCGTAGGTCACCGCGAAGATCGCGATGGCAAGCCAGTAATGGTGAGGCGCGGATGACATGCGCCGGAGTTTAGAAGCCCCAAACCCCAAACTCCAAGCACCAAAGAAACCTCAGGCTCCAGGCTTCCGCCGCGCCCGCCTCTTGTCTTGCCGGCGGTTGCGGGCTACAGTTTTGTCATGCCGATTTACGAATACGTGTGCAAACAGTGCAACAAACAGTTTGAGCTGCTGGTGCAAGGCTCGACGACGCCGGAATGTCCGTCGTGCAAGAGCAGGAAGCTGGAGAAGCAACTTTCGGTTTTTGCGGTGAGCAACAGTCCGGGCGGTTCCGGTGGCGGCGATCTGCCGGAAGCCTGCCGCTCGTGCAACAACCCCGGCGGACCGGGCGCGTGCGGAATGCGATAGCGGCACGGACGGGGCGGATCGAATCACTTTGTCTTCGGATGGCTCGCGTCGGCGGCCGGGGGAAGCAGCTTGGTGTAGTAATCGAGTTTCGTGTCGTCGCCGAGTTTGACGGCGAGAGCGGCGGCGCTCTTCAGCAGCATGGGGCGGCCTTCGTAGGCGGGGTATCTTCGGATCACATCGTCGAGTACGGCAAGCGCGCCGGCGGGTTTGTCGAGCTTCAGCAGCAGATCGGCGAGGCTGTTGGACACGCGAACGACGTCGTAGGCGTTCCTGTAGGCGGCTCGCGCGCGCTCGTAGGCGGCAACGGCTTCCTGCGAGAGATGAAACTGGACATGAAGATCGCCGAGTTTTTCATCGAGGATGGGACTGCGCAGCGCGGCATTTTTCCCGGTGAGATAGCGGACGGCTTCCGGTTCCTTGCCGGCGGCGATGAGGAGGTTGGCCTTGCGCAGGTAGGCCCACGGCAAGTCGGGATGGCGCGTCGCTTCAAGGCGGTCGGTTTGTTCGTCGGCGGTGAACAGAAACGGCCGGTAGAGCGGGTCGCCAACAACCGTCTGCTGCCACGAGAGCGCCGGCGTGGCGGCGTAGGCCGACTCGGCGAAGTTGTGGCCGCCGAGAAGCCGCTCGAAAAAAATCTGCGAGTTGAGGCAAAGGTGGAGGTAGGGCTCGTAGACGTAACCGACGCTCGCGCCGGCACCGCGCGCCAGACAGGGGCCGACCCAGCCGGAGTTCATCGTGGACGCACTGAAAGAATGGATGTGAAAAACGACCGCGCCCGGACGAAATCGAAAGTCACGCCGGCCCACAGCGCCTTCCGGGCGCGCGGCATACCAGCCGGCGTAGAGCGCCACGTCGGTCATCGGAAATTCAGCGGGAAACATCTCTCCTTTTTCGTCGAGGACGGATTCGAATCCCGCGCGAAGCGCGGCCCGATGCGCGGCGCGCAGGTAATCATCGGCGGCTTTGGGTCCCGGCTCCTGCACGCCGCGCGCGTCGAAGTAAGCGCGTCCGAGCAATCCGGTGGTTTCGACGGCCATCGCCCGGTCCACCAACGCGCGGGCCACGGCCACATCCGGTCCGTCCAGCCGCGCCACCATCATCATGCGCCTGCTGGCGGGCGGAAAAAACTCCATCCGGTAAAACGGGTTGGTGAGCGGGCCGGTCAACGCCACACGGCCCGACGGCAGCATGGCCAGTTCATTGTCCACGGCGGCCTCGTTGCGGCGAAACGGCGCCGGCATCAGGTCGACCGCCTTCTCCCGCAGCGCCGGGTCGGGCGCGATCTTCAGCGGCACGCCCCAGCACAGCACCAGCAGCCAGCAGTCGTTGCGTTTCACCGCGCCGCGTTCGTCGCGCGCCAGCCAACCGCGGTTCTCCAAATGCCGTTCGATCGGATCGCGCAGCGTCTCGTTGAACTGCAGGCGTGAAATCTCGAAGGTCTGCGGACAGTTCACCAGAAAGATGCGGTTGGTGGCGACGCCGCGCCGTTCGGCATAGTAGCGCGCCAGCGCGACGGAATCGGGAAGGCCCTGATTGGCAACGACAAGCATCCGTTCGGTCCAGTCCTCCGCAGCGCGCGCCAGCCAGGGCAGGAACACCAGGCTCAACACGGCCAGCAGGCGACGGCAGTTTCGGATGGATGCCGGGAAAGGCACGTGTTCCTTCAAACCTGGACAACCAGACCGTCGTAGGCCAGCCGCACGTCCGGCGGCAGTTCGCGCTCGACGGTCGCGTGGTCGAGTTCATGGCAGATGTGAGTGAACCAGACACGGCCCGGCCGCAAGTCGGCGACGACGGCGAGCGCCTCGCTCAGGCTCAGGTGAGACGGATGCGGGCGATGGCGCAGCGCGTTCAGCACCAGCACGGGCACGTGTCGCAGACGCTCCCGCGCGGCCGGCGGGACGGATTTGCAATCGGTGGCGTAAGCGAACCGCGGACCGGTGGCGTCCTCGAACAGAAACGCATGAACGGTGTGGCTGCCGTGCGGTAGTTCCAGCGCCGTCACGCGCGTGGAGCCGATTTGAAACGGCACGAGCGGCTCGAACGGATGCCCGTCCACCAGCGGCCAGCCCGGCTTGCGCAACGCCGGATCGAGTGCGTGCGGGAAAATCCGCCGGAGCGTTTCCAAATCCCGCCGGCCTGCGTAAAGAGGCAGCACGCGGCCGCCGTCGCAAAAGCGCCGCACGTCGTCTAGACCCAGGACGTGGTCGGCGTGCGTGTGGGTGACCAACACCGCGTCGAGCCGGCGGACGTTGTGAGCAAGGCACTGGCTGCGGAAGTCCGGCGTGGTATCCACAACGATATGGGCGTCGTCGGTTTCAACCATGAGGCTGGGCCGAAACCGCTTGTTGCGCGGATTGGTCGAGGAACAGACCGCGCAATCGCACGCGATCATCGGCACGCCTTGCGACGTGCCGGAGCCAAGGAATCGGATGTGCATGGTGTGAGCCAAACCGCGAAGCGACGCTAAAGTTGCCGGTGGTCGCTGTCAAGGATTCACCGGCCGATCGTGCGCAGGCGGCGGATCGTGCCCAAAAGCAAAAAGGAGCCGGATTGCTCCGGCTCCTTTTTGGTTACAGCTTGATTGGAACGCAGTTTACTTGCTGGCCAGCGTTCCGGCTTCCTCGAACGGCCAAACCGTCGGAGGATCCATGATCGGCTCATACTTCGGCAGGAAGAAGGTGCTGCCTTCGTAGATGCCCGCGCCGAGGCGAGCAATCGCGAAGCCAATGCCCTTCAGGCCGCCGAACATAAGGCCCGTGCCCGCGTCACGCTGCATGGACACCACATAGATTTGCTTGGGAATCTCAATCCAGAACGTGGCAATGTTGGTCCAGCCACGCACAAGCTTGCTGATGTGATTGTCCTGTTCCTCGGCCGCTGTGACCGAGGACATACCCAGAACAGCAATGGCCGCAATGGCCGCCAGGCAGATGCTCAATTTCTTCATACGTTCTATTCGCTCCTCTGTTGACTAGCTTCGCGCTTTGACCTCTCTGGCAGGGGTGGCGAAGCTTGTCCCCAAGCCGAGATTTTTTTTGTAAACTTCCTCCGTCTCCACTTCTCGAACCGACCTCTTAGCTCCAACAGCCGCCGGCTGTCAAGCATTCCTTTTCGGCGGGCCGCCAACGGAACGGGCTGCTACTACTTGCTGGCCAGCGTTCCGGCTTCCTCGAACGGCCACACGACCGGAGGATCCATGATGGGCTCATACTTCGGCAGGAAGAACAACGCGCCTTCGTAGAGACCCGCACCGAGGCGGGAAACTCCGAAACCGATGCCCTTCATGCCGCCAAACAGCAGGCCCGCGCCCGCGTCACGCTGTTGGGACACCACATAGATTTGCTTGGGGATCTCGCACCAGAACGTAGCCAGATTGGTCCAACCACGCACCAGCTTGCTGACGTAATTGTCCTGCTCCTCCGCTTGGGCCGGAGTGGACAACGCCAACACTGCCATGGCAACCAACACTGCAACCGCTGCAATACTTTTCTTCATGTGAGCTCCTTTCTTCTGTCGACCTATCGGTTGACAGTTCGCATTATGCCTCCTGTCTTTTTTGACGCAAGGCTTTTTTGGGGGAAATTTTCGCCCCTCGTCGGGGAAGTTGCCGACGGCGGAAAATGTCGGTATTATCCTACGGTCTTTTTTCATGTATTCGGCAAAGCAACAAGGCCAGCGGCCAGCGAAACCGGCGGGGGTCCAACCGACTCCGGGCAGGGTTCCGCGTGTCGTCGCGCCGAGGCCGGGAAAACCGCGGGTCGTCGCCAAGCGCCCCCGGCCGCGCGTGGCGCGGCCGCCACTGCCACCAGGTTTCAAGCCGCGCTTTCCGGACGAGGTGGATATCCTCACCGCCCGCAAGCCCGCCCCGAAGTGGCGCACGCGCTACTACGCTGCGGCCATCGTGCTTCACATCGGCCTGATCGCCTTTTTCGGCTACAAGTTTTTATACGCCCCGGCGATGACACGGGTTCCGCATGAGGATTTGCCGACGATGAAATTCGTCGGCGAGGGAATCAAGCCCGTCGGCCCGGAAAACATTCCCGCGCCGCCGGCGCCGCCGGACCGCAACCTTAACAAACTCGTGGACGCCGCGCCACAGGTCGGCCCGACGCCTACCGTGCCCCGTGGCCTCACCGTGCCGACGCGCACGCCGCGCATTGCGCCGTCGCTGCCGGTCATCGCGCTGTTCAATCCCAAAATCCCCGGCCACTTCACGCCATCCAGTTCGGAGCGGGGCGCCGGGGGCGTCAGCAACGATCCGTTCCTCGGCCGGCGCACCGGCAACGCGCGCGGCGGCGCCGTGACGCGCTACGGCGGCTCCGACGCGAGCGAGGCGGCCGTGGTGAAGGCGTTGCGCTGGCTGAAGAAGAACCAGAACGCCGGCCAGTCGGAGATGGGCTCGTGGGGCGGCCAGTACAAAGTGGCCATGACTGGCCTGGCGTTGCTGGCATTCCTCGGCCACGGCGAGACGCACGCGAGCCAAGAGTTCGAGCAGACCATCAAGGAAGCGCTCAACTTTCTGTCCACGCAGGCCGACCAAAGCCAGGCGCCCACCAGCGGCTATATCGGCACCGCGCGCTTCGAGTATCAGCATCCCATCGCCGCCTACGCGATGTGCGAGGATTACGCGCTGACGCGCTACGCGCCGCTCAAGGCGGTTTGCGAAGCGGCCATTGCGCTCATCATCAACGCCCAGCGGCCCGACGGCTCGTGGGACTACGATTACAACACCGGCCCCGGCGGTGTTTACAACCTCAAGAACCGTCCGAGCGGCGACAGCTCCATCACCGCCTGGAACCTGCAGGCGCTCGTCGCCGCCAAGAACACCGGGCTGTCTATCGCCGGCCTGGATGACGCCTTGCGCCGCTCGCGCTCGTGGTTCCATGCCGTCTACGATCGCGACCAGGGCCGCTTCGGCTACGCCGTGCCTGACCGCATGCATAGTGACGCGCTGGACGGCATCGGCGCGCTCGCTCTGCAACTGCTCGGCGACGGCGACAGCGCCGAAGTGAAACAGACACTGCCGCGCCTGCTCGAGGTCGAGAGCCGTTTTCGTTCCGGCAACGCCAACTCCACCTACGGCTGGTATTACATTACCCAAGCCATGTTTCACGCGGGCGGCCATTGGTGGGCCGAGTGGAACTCGCGGATGCGCGACCAACTGGTGGAGAACCAGGATGCGGACGGTTCCTGGGGCAGTCCCGGCTCGGCCGCATGGCAGACCAACATGACGACGAACAAGGTCCGGGGCAAGGACACTAAAGTCTATCACACGACGTTGCTGTGCCTGACGCTGGAGGTTTACTACCGCTTCCTGCCGTCCTACAATGTTTTCGGCATCGCCCGAATCGACGCGAATCCGCCGGCCGCCACCACGCACTAGCACGCCGGGACTCGCTTATTTGCCCGCACCGGACGGAATTTCGATGAACTTCACATCCGCCGATGGCTCAAACATCGCCGGCGATACGCCCTCGTTCACCTGCACATCGCTATGCTCTATCGTCACCGACTGGCCCTGCGACTCCATCGTCATGCGCATCGGGAAGTTCTTCTCCGCCCACAGCCATACTTTCCCCGTGGCCGTCTGGCCGCCGGACTTGTCGCTGAATCCGTAAATCTCGCACGCCTTGTCGCCAAGCTTTTCCTCGCCCACCTTGGCTTTCTTCCATGTGTCCAACTTGGAGAACACTTCGGTGAATTGCGCCAGCTGATCCAGCATTTGCTGCTTCAGCGGCATTTTCATGCCCATCGTGCCGCCTTCCTCGAAGACCAGCGCGGTCTTGTTCTTGATGATGATGACCTGCCGCTTGCCCTCCGCCGCGACCACCACGCGCATGTTGTCCGGCTTCAGGAACCATATCTCGGCCTGCACTTTCTGCGCCTTGTCCGGCGTGGCCGCGCCGATGAGCATCGTTTGTTTCCAATGGGCTGAGTTGTAGGGCAACAGCGCCGGCGTTTCCGCCCGCGCACTCCACCATCCAACCAGACAAAAACAGACAATAGCGATTAATCTCATGGCTCACTCCTTATCGTTGGCCTCTCGACAAGGCTCTCCTGTAGCAACAGCGCGCCTCTAAAACAAGTTTTTCTCCATCCATTCGTCCAAGACGGCACACCCTATAACATAAACATACGTTGACGATCTGGAACGGGGACTTGCGAATCGCCGGTCTGCAATAGCGGGAACGGCACGACATCCATTCGATGCTGCTCAATTCGCTTGGCAAGGCGCGCCGCTTCATTTACAGTCCGCCCGACTTATGAGTCAGCAATACAACAAAGTCATCAAACGAAGTCGCCGCAAGGCTTATCTGAAGCGCCGGAAGCAGGCTCTCAAACTGCGCGCCGCGAAGAAATCCGGCGCGAAGCCGTCCGCCGCCACCGAGAGCGCCAAGTCTGCAGCTTGAAAAAACTTTGGGTGACGGGGGTCAGCGGGCTGGTCGGCTCGCACGTCGCCCAACAGGCGACCGGCCGATTCGACACGCTCGGTGTCTTTCAGACCTTCCGCCCGCCCTGTCTTTCGTGCCGTTTGGAATCGCTCGACCTCACCGACGCCTCCGCCGCGTGGGCGAAACTGGAGGCATTCCGTCCGGACATCATCGTCCACTGCGCGGCGCTGGCGGACGCCGACCGCGCCCAGCGCGAGCCGGAATTGGCGCGTCGGCTGAACGTGGACGCCACTGCCACGCTCGCGCAATTCGCCCGGCAACTTGGCGCCAAACTGGTGTTTCTCTCCACCGACCTCGTGTTCGACGGGCGCAAGGGCGCGCCTTACGTCGAGGAGGATCCGCCGCATCCGCTCAGTCTTTACGGACAGACGAAACTCGACGCCGAGCGGATCGTTCGCGCAACAGGCGACCGGTGGGTGATCGCCCGCACGTCGCTGGTGATCGGCCCCAGTCCCCGCGGCAACCGCGCCTTGGATGAGAAGCTCGGCCTGGCGTTGCGAGCGGGCCGGCCGCTGAGGTTGTTTGTGGACGAATTCCGCTGCCCGATCAACGCGTTCGATCTGGCTGCGGCGGCGCTGGAACTGGCGGACTCGCCGCACAACGGCGTGTTTCATCTGGTCGGTTCGGAACGGCTGAGCCGCCACGAGATCGGGATGCGGGTCGCGCAGCGTTTCGGCTGGCCCACGGCGACGATCAAAGCCACGAGCACGCGTGACGTGCCGATGAATCCTCCGCGTCCCGCGGATTTGACGCTCGACAACAGCCGGGCACGGTCGGCGCTGAAGACGAAACTGCGGGGACTTACGGAGACGCTGGAGGCGCTGGCACGAAATTCGTGGGGTGGCTTTGCACCGGCTTGTTCAACTCCTTCGACGTCGGGTTGACTCTCGGCATTGCGAGCGCACTGGGACTCATCATGTGGTCGTATTTTTCCTGCAACGGCTCGTCCACTTTGGTCTGGGCGTTCTTGCCGGCGAAGTTGGTGGTCGCGTAGTTTTTCCCGTCGACAGTCTTGGTGCCCATGCTGGACGAATGCGTGCCGAATAGCTTCTGCCACCAACCGACCTTTTGCTCCGTCGCCGGCGGCGAGAAGTTCTTGGCGGCGAACTGTTCCTGCCCCATCTGGCTGGTCTTGGTGGCAAACTCTTTCGTTTCAGCCGTCTTGGTGGCGTATTGCTGGGTCTGGTAAGTCTTGGTCGTGAACGTTTTGGTGTCGAACGACCTGCTTTGGAAACTGGATTTCTTGCTAAAGTCAAACTGCGTGGACGGCGTTTGGGCAAACGCCAGCGACGCAACCAGCAGAGCAACCAAAACAAACCACTTCACGGCGCAAAGTCTAGTCCGTGAATCCCCCGGAATCAACCTTTTCTGTTCGCACGCTTTCTACAGATGGCCGTTGGCAATCCGCGCCCCCGAGCTTAGAGTCAACTGGCCGTTGGATCGGGAAATTCATGATTGCTGACAATGTCCAAACAGGTGCGACACCCGCGCCGGCTCCCGCTGGCGAGGCGGCTTCCGCGCGCCCCGAACTGCTCGCGCCGGCGGGCGACTGGGACTGTGTGCGCGCCGCGGTCGAGAACGGCGCCGACGGCATCTACTTCGGCCTCGAACAGTTCAACGCGCGTATGCGCGCCGACAACTTCGCCTCGGCCGACCTGCCCAAGCTGATGGAGTTCCTGCACCGGCGCGGCGTCCGTGGCTACGTCACTTTCAACATCCTCACTTTCACCGACGAACTCGCCGGGGCGGAGCGCTACCTGCGCGCCATCATCGCCGCTGGCGTGGACGCCGCCATCGTGCAGGATGTGGGCGTCTGCCGGCTCATCCGGCGGCTCTCGCCCGATTTTCCGATCCACGCCTCGACGCAGATGAGCGTCAGCAGCGCCGCCGGCGTCGAATTTGCCCGCGAATTGGGCTGCCAGCGCGTCATCCTCGCCCGCGAGTGTTCGATCAAGGAAATCGCCGCGATTCATTCCACCCTCCAAAATTCAAAACCCCAAATGGAGTTGGAAGTGTTCATTCACGGCGCGCTTTGTGTCGCTTACTCCGGCCAGTGTCTCACCAGCGAATCGCTGGGCGGGCGCTCCGCCAACCGCGGCGTGTGCGCGCAGGCGTGCCGCATGCCGTATGAGCTGATTCGCGACGGTCAACCGGTGCCGCTCGGCGACCGCCGCTATCTCCTCAGCCCGCAAGACCTCGCGGCGCTGGAATTGCTGCCCGACCTGCTGCGCGCCGGCGTCCACGCCTTCAAGATCGAAGGCCGGCTCAAGTCGCCGGAATATGTGGCGAACATCACACGGATTTACCGCGCGGCAATGGACCGGCTTGTGAACAGGGAAGACGCGAAGACGGGAAATGGTCCGGCAACCTTTGCGCCTTCGCGCCTTACCTGTTCAACTCAAGACCGCTACGACATGGAGATGTCCTTTTCGCGCGGGCTGCACACCGGCTGGTTTCGCGGCACGGACAACCAGGCGATGGTCCACGCGCGCTTTGGCAAAAAACGCGGCGTTCTTCTTGGCGAAGTCTGCCGCGTGCGGGGCGAATTCGTTGCGCTCCGGTTGCGGGCGCCGCTCAAGCCCGGCGACGGCATCGTCTTCGACGCGGGCCGGCCGGACGAGAAGGAGGAAGGCGGCCGCGTTTATGATGTCGAGCCGCGCGGCGCGGAGACGCTGCTCGGCTTCGGTCATGGCGACATTGATTTCCAGCGCGTCCACGTCGGCGACAAAGTCTGGAAGACCAGCGATCCTGAACTCGAACGCCGGCTGCGGCAGAGTTTTGCCGGCGACCAGCCGCGTTACCAGAGGCCGGTGACGATGGAGCTTCAAGGTCGCGTCGGCCAGCCGCTGACGCTAATTGTGCAGGACGAGGCCGGTCACGTCGCCCGGCTGGCGTCCGCGATGCCGTTGGTGGCGGCACAAAAACAGCCGCTGGACACCGAGCGGTTGCGCGGACAGCTCGGCCGGCTCGGCGGCACGCCGTTCGCGCTGGGCGAGATGCGGAACCGGCTCGAAGGCGCGGTGATGTTGCCCGTGAGCGAGCTGAACCGGCTGCGACGCGACGCGGTGGCGCAATTGGAGGCGCTGCGTTCGCAACCGAAACGGTGGAAAATGGCCGCGCCGGCATCCCTGCCGGCGATGCCCGTCAACCTGCTGAACAACGACGCCGGCAGGGATGCCGGCGCGGCGGCGGATCTCATCGTCCTGGTCCGCTCGATGCCGCAGCTGGATGCGGCGTTGCGCGGCGGCGTGGAAACGATCTACTGCGAGTTCGAGAATCCGAAACTCTACCGCGAAGCCGTCGCCACGGTCCGGCAGTCCAAAACCAAATACCCAAAGCTGGAAATCTTCGTCGCGCCGCCGCGCATCACCAAGCCGGGCGACGAGTGGATTCTCAAACAGGTCCGCGCCTGCGACGCCGACGGCTGGCTCGTCCGCAATTACGACCACCTGAAATTCTTCGCTGGCTGCCGTTGCGTGGGCGATTTTTCGCTCAACGTCACGAATCCCATCTCCGCCGATTATTTCATCAACCACTTCAGCCTGGAGCGAGTGACGGCCAGCTACGATCTGGACGCCGCACAACTCGACACGCTGCTGCGCGCCGCACCGCCTTCCTGGTTTGAAATCACCATCCACCAGCACATGCCGATGTTTCACATGGAGCATTGCGTCTTCTGCGCGTTCCTGACCACCGGCACGGATTACACCAACTGCGGCCGGCCGTGCGACCTCCACGAGGCGCGGCTGCGGGACCGCGTCGGCGCGGAGCATCCGGTGCGGGCCGACGCCGGCTGCCGTAACACGGTGTTCAATGCGCTCGCGCAGACCGGCGCGGAGCACGTCGCGAAGCTGCAGGCGCTCGGCGCGCGCCAGTTCCGCGTAGAGTTCCTGGACGAGCCGCCGTCGCAGGTGGCGCTTACGATCGAGAAATACCAGCAGTTGCTCGCCGGCAAAATCTCCGGCGCGCAACTGTGGCGGGAGTTGAAACTGCTGAACCAGCTCGGCGTCACGCGCGGGCCGATGGGATGACGCGGCAGTCGCACCACCGCAGCTTGACCTTCGGCCTCGAAACATCTTAATTGCTAGCCATGTCATCCTGGATTGTCATTGTTCGACGCGCGTTGTTCGCCGCGCTGCTGGTCACATCGGTTGTGCCGTCGTGGGCGGTCGCGCAGAATTCGGCGCCTCGCGAAACCGTCCTGTCGAACGGATTGAAAGTCATCACCAAGGAAATTCACGCCGCGCCGGTCATCAGCGTCTGGACCTACTACCGCGTCGGCTCGCGCAACGAGCGACCCGGCATCACCGGCATCAGCCATTTCATCGAGCACATGATGTTCAAGGGCACGGCGACGCTCAAGCGCGGCGACATTGACCGGCTCACGGCGCTGGCGGGCGGCAAGAACAACGCCTTCACCGACAGCGACTACACCGCCTATTTTTTTGCGATGCCGTCCGACGCCGCGGCGCCCGCGGGCAAGTCCGGATTGGAAACGGTGCTGCGGATCGAGGCCGACCGGATGCACAACTGCGCGATGGACCCGCAGGAGCTGACGCACGAGCGGCAGGTGGTGTTGTCGGAACTGGACGGCGATGAAAACAATCCGCTGAACCGCCTCGACGAGGCCACGCGCGCCGCCGCGTTCACGGTGCATCCGTATCACTGGCCCGTCATCGGCTGGAAGTGCGACGTGCAGGCGATCACGCGCAACGACGTGCTCGCCTACTACCGGACCTACTACCAGCCCAACAACGCTGTCCTCATCCTCGTCGGCGATTTCGACACCGCGAAGGTGCTCGACCGCGTGCGCGAACATTTCGGCGGCATCCCGCGCGGGCCGGAGCCGCCGAAGGTCGTCGGCGTCGAGCCGGAGCAGGAAGGCGAGCGGCGTGTCACGGTGAAGGGCGAGGGGCGCGCGGTTTATTTTGAGGCGATGTATCACATTCCCGGCACGCCGGACCGCGACATGTTCGCGCTCGGCGTGCTCGACTCGCTGCTGACCGTCGGCCGGAGTTCGCGGCTCTACCACGCGCTGGCGGACGCCGGTCTGGCAACCGAGGTGAGTTCGTCATTCAGCCAGCAGCACGATCCCGGCTGGGAAACTCTTTTCGCCACCTGTTCCGAAACCGCCGACCGCAAAAAGTTCGAGCGTGTGCTCGACGCCGCGATTGCCGACGTTCAGGAAAGACTCGTCAGTCCGGCGGAGCTGGCGAAGGCGATACGCCAGACGATCACGCAGACCGTCTTCGCGATGGACGGCGTCAGCGATCAAGGTTCGCTGCTCGGTTCCTACGAAGTCGTGGACCGCTGGACCTACCTGTTGACGATGAACCAGCAAGCCGAGCGCGTCACCGCGCAGGACGTGCGCGCCGTCGCGCGAAAATACCTGACCACCGCCAACCGCACCATCGGCTGGTTCCTGCCGACGAAAATTTCCAAGGAGCTTCCCGCGCCGACCCGGCCGAAGGCCGGCCCGATCCAGCGACGGATCGGCGGCGGAATGGGAGAAACGGAGGATCGGAGGGATGGAGTATTGGGAAAGAGGTTGCTGGCGCGAAACCGCGTTGGCTCTTCTCTTTCACTTTCGCGCGCCGCGCTCGCGCCGCGCGCGACGCGCACAGTGCTGCCCAACGGCATGGTGCTGTTGCTTCAGGAGAACCACGCCAACCCGACCGCCGCCATCTCTGCAAGCGTGGACGCCGGCGGTTTGTTCGACCCGCCGACGCGGCCCGGCCTGGCCGTGCTCACCGCCGCGATGCTCAACCGCGGCACCGCGACGCGTTCCGCGGCGAAGTTCCACGAGGAACTCGACACGCTCGGCGCGGAACTCACCTTCAACGCCACGATGGACGACGCGACCGTCGCCGGCCGCAGCCTTAGCCAGGACCTGCCGAAGTTGCTGGAGCTGATTCGCGACGTGCTTTGCCGGCCGGCGTTTTCCGCCGCTGAACTTTCGCACGTCCGCGCCGAGCAACTGAACGCGGTCAAGGAGGACTCCGACAATCCCTACGTTCTCTCCATGCAGGAACTGCGCGAGGCGCTTTATCCCGAAGGCCATCCCGAACGCCATTACCTGCGCGGCAGCGAGGCGGACGTCCGGGCCGCCACGCGCTCCGAGTTGCTGGCGTTTTACCGCAAACACTACCGGCCCGACACCACCACCATCGCCGTCGTCGGCGATTTCGACGCCGCGCAGGTGGCCACGAAACTCCAATTGCTCTTCGGCTCCTGGCAGGCGATCGGTCCGCGCCCGACGGCGCACCTGTCGCCGATTCCATCGCTCCGCCCCGACACCACCGGAAAACCGGTGCGTCTGCCGACTTCCGACAAGGCCGAGGCGATCGTTATCATGGGCGCGCGCGGCGTGGACGTTCATGCGCCGGATTATTTCGCCGCGTTGGCCGCGAATCACATCCTCGGCGGCGGCGAACTGCTCAACAGCCGGCTGCTCGCCTCGCTGCGCGAAAAAGAAGGCCTCACCTACAGCGTCACCACCGAGTTCCGCGGCAGCCGCGGCGAACGGCCATGGACGCTCGCGATGCAAAACAATCCGAAGGACGTGGACACCGCCCTCCGCAGCGTGCGCACCGAGTTGGAGCGCATTCGCACCGCGCCGCCGACCGATGACGAACTCGACCAGGCGCGCGCCACGCTCGTCGGCGGCATGTTGATGACGATGGAAACCAATGCCGGCATCGCCGACACGCTCTGCGACCTCGAACTCTACGGCCTCGGCCAGGACTGGATCGCGCGTGCCGTCGAAGGCATCTGGAAAGTCACGCCCACCGACGTGCTCGCCGCCGCCCGCAAATATCTGCCCGCGCCCGACAAGGTCATCACCGTCATCGCCGCGCCTTGATTGGAAGATGGCAGACGGCAATTGGGAGATGGGAGTTGGAAGTTGGGTGATTGGAGATAGAAAATAGGAGATGGGAAACAGGAGAATGAAGTTTACGCCTTTACGCTGTTTGCTGCCTGTTTTTGTCCTCCTAACTTCCATCTCCCAACTCCCATCTGCTCATCTTCTCCGCGCCGACGACGCGCCGCGCTGGGAATTGCTCGACCCGTTCCAACGCACCATGACGCGCGCGGAGTTTCCGTCGCGCCTCGACCGCGTTTTCTCGCCGACCGGCGTCTTCCAGAAATTCCTCACCTACGACGGCGACAGCGTCCTCATTTTCGACGACGAGCGGCACGAGCAGCGACTTTACCAGCTCCAGTTTGCAACCGACGCGCGCCGCGTGGTGAAACGGACGTTCCACACGCTGGAAGAATTGCCCGCATTGAAGAATCCGCCGGACCAGCCATTGCGCGGACTGCGCATCGCGCTCGACCCCGGCCACATCGGCGGCGAGTTCGCGCGGATGGAGGAACGGAGTTTCAAAATGAACGACGGCACGGCGGAGCAGGAGGCGGTGCAAAATCTCATCGTCGCGCGCTTGCTCGCCCCGCAACTCGAGCACGCCGGCGCGACGGTGCTGTTCACCAAGAACGACCTCAAGCCGGTGACCGACGCCAGCTTGGAGCAGTGCCGCGAACCGGCCGAAAAATACGTCCGCGAGAACGTCGCCACGCGCTCCGACGTGCGCGCGATGGGCGAACTGGCGCGCGAGGCGTTTCTGCTCGACGCCGTGCGCAAGCGGATGGAACTGGAGTTCTACCGCAACGCCGAGATTCGCGCCCGCGCCGCGCTCGTCAACGACCGGCTGCGGCCCGACCTGACGCTCTGCATCCATTTCAACGCCACCGGCGACGGCGACAAGCCCGCGCCCGACAACCGCCTGCTCGTAATGGTCCACGGCGGCTACACGCCCGGCAGCGTAGACACGCCGCAGCGAAAATTTGAACTGCTCTGGAAGCTGCTGGAAAACTCGCACCCGACCGAACTGGCCGCCGCCGACGCGATCAGCCGCGCGATGGCCGCCGACCTGAAACTTCCGCCGGAGCCGGCCAAGTTTGATCCGAACAGCGCCGTCGTGAGCGACAACCCATTCGTCCGCGCCCGCAATCTGATCGCGAACCGGCTGTTCCACGGCCCGGTGGTTTATCTGGAGCCGTATTACCAGAACAACCCGACGACCTACGCGCGCCTCCTGGCCGGCGACTACGACGGCGAGCGCGTCTTCGACGGCCAGCGCCGCCGTTCCATTTTCCGCGAATACGCCGACGCCGTCGCGCGCGGTGTCATCGAGTTCTACGCCCGGCACACCGTGGCCCGGTGAAGCCGCCCGTTCCGCGCTTGCGGGAACGAGACCCTGCCGGTAACGTCACGCTTTGCAGCCATGAAGAAGAACAACGCCAACCTCAAACCGGCCACGCTCTGCGTCCACGCCGGCGGTTACCACGATGCAGCCACGGGCGCCGTCACCACGCCCATCTTCACCGCATCTTCCTACGCTTGCCCGAACCCGTCGGGCCAGAACATCTACCAACGCTACTCCAACACACCCAACCAGCGCGCGGTGGCCGCCAAGCTCGCCGCGCTGGAGCAGGGCGGGGACGCGCTGGTTTTTGGCAGCGGCATGGCGGCCATCACCACGGTGCTGTTCGCGCTGCTGGAACCCGGCGACCACGCCGTGTTCCAGGAAGACCTTTACGGCGGCACCTATCACTTCGTCGCGGCGGAGCTGACGCAGTTCGGCGTCGAGGTTTCCTTTGTGAAGGCCAACGGCGATTTCGCGGCGCAGATTCGGCCCGCCACGAAACTCATCTTCGTCGAGTCACCGTCCAACCCGCTGCTGCGCTGTGTGGACCTCGCGGCCATCGCCGCCCTCGGCAAGGCGCGCGGGCTGCTGACGGTCATTGACAACACCTTCGCCACGCCGATCAACCAGAACCCGCTGGCGACCGGCTTGGACGTGGTCATCCACAGCGCCACGAAGTATCTCAACGGCCACAGCGACCTCAACGCTGGCGCGGTTATCGCATCGGGCGAGATCATCGCCCGCATCCGGCCTTTCGCCGTCAACCACGGCGGCATGCTGGACGCCCACACCTGCTACATGCTGGAGCGCGGGCTGAAAACGCTGGCGCTGCGGGTCGAGCGGCAGAACGAGAACGCCGGCAAACTCGCGCGGTGGCTGCAGAAACATCCCGCGGTCGCCCGCGTCAACTATCCCGGCCTGCCGGACCATCCCGACCACGCGGTCGCCGCGCGGCAGATGCGCGGTTTTGGCGGAATGCTGTCGTTCGAGTTGCGCGATGCGGCGCAAGCCGGCGCGGCGCTGGGCCGCTTCCAACTCGCCACCGCCGCGGTCAGCCTCGGCGGCGTCGAGACGCTCGTGACCAGCCCGGCCAAGACCTCCCACGTCAAGATGACCGCCGCGGAACGCGCGGCCGTCGGCATCAGCGACGCGTTACTGCGCGTCTCCACCGGCATCGAGGACGCGGACGACCTGATCGCCGATTTCGAACAAACTCTAGCAGCAAAGTGATGTCATGAAAATCCTCGTGGACGAGAACATCCCGTTTGGCCGCGAAGCGTTTGGCCGGCTCGGCGACGTGGTAACGATGCACGGCCGCAAAATGGACGCCGCCGCCGTGCGCGACGCGGACATGCTCATCATCCGCTCGATCACGAAAGTCGGCCGCGAGTTGCTCGACGGCAGCCGCGTCCGCTTCGTCGGCACCTGCACGATAGGCACCGATCACGTGGACGAGGCGTATCTACGCGAGCGCGGCATCGCCTTCGCCAGCGCGCCCGGTTGCAACGCCAATTCCGTCGCCGAATACGTCGTCTGCGCATTGCTGGTCCTCGCCAAACGCGGCGGCTACCGGCTCGAAGGCAAGATCATTGGCGTTGTCGGCGTCGGCAACGTGGGCAGCAAGGTTGTGGCGAAATGCGAGGCGCTCGGCATGAAGGTGCTGCAGAACGACCCGCCGCTGGCGCGGCTATTTCCGTGCGAAAAGCGATTCCTGCCGCTGGAGGCGTTGATGAAGAGCGACTTCATCTCGCTCCACGTGCCGCTGACGAAGACGGGCGCGGATAAAACCTGGCACATGGCCGACGCAGCGTTTCTGAAACGGATGAAACCGGGCACCGTGCTGCTCAACACCTGCCGCGGCGCGGTTTTGGATAATCCCGCAACGGTCAGGTGGATCGCGACCTCCGGGCGCGATTCTGCCGCGACGCAACCACAATCGCGCCCGGAGGTCGCGATCCACCACAATTTATTTGTCCTCGATGTTTGGGAAGGCGAGCCGGTTATTTCAACCGATCTGGTTGCAGCTTCCTCGCTCGGCACACCGCACATCGCCGGTTATTCCTACGATGGCAAGGTCAACGGGACGGCCATGATCTATCGCGCCGCGTGCGCGGTTCTCGCCGGGAGCGCGGGCGTCCCATCCGCCGGGACGGCCGCGCTCCCTGGCGTCACACTGCCGCCCTCACCGCACGCCGCGCTTTCGCTGGACGCCACGGGCCGCGACGACGAAGACGTGCTGCGCGAGGCGGCGCTCACCATCTATGACATCGAGGCGGACGACCGCCGGCTGCGCGCCATTGCAGACTTGCCAGCGGGCGAACGAGGTGCATACTTCGACCGCTTGCGGAGGGAATATCCGCAGCGCCGCGAGTTTCAGAACTCAACCATTACACTTCGCGGCGGCAGTGTAACCATCCGCCAAAAACTGGCGGGAATCGGATTCAAACTGGAGTAATGGAGTCGTGGAGTGATGGAGTCATGGGTTCGAAACCCAATTCTCCGATGCTCCAACGCTCCATCTCCCCAAAAAAGGAATTATGAGCGAACCACAAGCAGACATTGCATTGATCGGCCTGGCCGTGATGGGCCAGAATTTGATTTTGAACATGAACGACCACGGCTTCACCGTCGTGGCCTTCAACCGCACCGTTTCGAAGGTGGACGATTTCATCGCCAACGAGGCCAAGGGCACGAAGATCCTCGGCGCGCACTCGCTGCAGGAGATGGCCGGGCTGCTCAAGCGCCCGCGCCGCGTCATGCTCATGGTCAAGGCGGGCAAGGCGGTGGATGAGTTCATCGAGCATCTCATCCCCGTGCTCGAACCCGGCGACATCATCATTGACGGCGGCAACTCCCTCTTCGAGGACACCATCCGCCGCACGACCTACGTCGAGAGCAAGGGTCTGCTCTACATCGGCACCGGCGTCTCCGGCGGCGAGGAAGGCGCGCGCCGCGGTCCCTCGATCATGCCGGGCGGTTCGCCCGCCGCGTGGCCGCACGTAAAACCGATCTTCCAGGCCATTGCCGCGAAGGTCGGCGACGGCGTGCCGTGCTGCGACTGGGTCGGCGAGAACGGCGCGGGCCATTACGTGAAGATGGTCCACAACGGCATCGAATACGGCGACATGCAGCTCACCTGCGAAGCCTACCACCTCATGAAGGACGGCCTCGGCATGACCGCCGACGAGATGCACGAGGTCTTCAAGCAGTGGAACGAAGGCGAACTCGGCTCCTACCTCGTCGAGATCACCCGCGACATCCTCGCCAAGAAGGACGACGACGGCGCGCCGCTGGTGGACAAGATTCTCGACACCGCCGGCCAGAAAGGCACCGGCAAGTGGACCGTGAAAAGCTCCGCCGACCTCGGCGTGCCCACCTCGCTCATCACCGAGGCGGTCTTCGCCCGTTGCGTCTCCGCGATGAAGGACGAGCGCGTGAAGGCGGCGAAACTTTTCAAGCCGATCAACGCGAAGTTTGCCGGCGACCGCGCGCTGTGGGTCGAGGACATCCGCAAGGCGCTCTACGCCTCGAAGATCATCAGCTACGCGCAGGGTTACATGCTCATGCGCGAGGCGGCCAAGGAGCACAAGTGGAACCTCAACAACGGCGGCATCGCGCTCATGTGGCGCGGCGGCTGCATCATCCGCAGCGTGTTCCTCGGCGAGATCAAGCGCGCGTTCGACAAGAACCCGGACCTGACCAACCTGCTGCTCGATCCGTTCTTCAAGAAGGCCATCAAGAGCTGCCAGCGCAGTTGGCGCAAGGTCATCGCCACCGCCGTCAAGAAGGGCATCCCGGTGCCGGCGTTCAGCACCGCGCTGGCGTTCTTCGACGGCTTCCGCGCCGAGCGTCTGCCTGCGAACCTGCTCCAAGCCCAGCGCGACTACTTTGGCGCGCACACCTACGAGCGCGTGGACAAGCCCCGCGGCCAGTTCTTCCACACCAACTGGACCGGCACCGGCGGCCGCGTGGCCAGCAGCACGTATACGGTGTAAAGCCGCTGGCCGCCTGTTCAAAGCTCTGCAGTAACATCTCGATTCATGACTCGCAGTCCGCGACAAGTCGCGGACTGCGAGTCCATGTGTCCGTGCGCTGTGCGTCGGGCGAGGTGTGACTGCGAGCCAGAAAGGAGATATGCGCCATGAAGAACGGATGTCTGCCCACTGCCATTGGAATTACTCTCATCGTGGTCGCGGGCCTTGTGGTATTGCTCGGCGGAGCGGTGACGTTTTCGATGCCGAGAATCTACTACGCCAGCACACGCGTTGTCGCGGAACGAGGCGAGGCCGCAAAAACAACAGCCGGGACTCCGCCCCGTGACGATTCCCGCTCCCTCTTTCGCATGGACCAAGTGGAAATCCTTCGCTCGCAAATGATCGGCTATCGGGTGGTGGAGAAGGAACAACTAATTGCCAAGTGGGCCATCGGCGGTCCGGAGTCCATGGCCAAAGAATTTGCGTTTCAGAACCTGCACCGCCGTCTCAAGGTCCTGCCCGTGCGCGGCTCCAATGTCATAGAAGTCGGTTTCTACTCGACCGATCCCGTGGAGGCTGCGGATCTAGCCAATGCGATCACCGAGGCGTATCGCGACCTCATGACCCACGAACCGCACAATTACCGTGTCATGATTATTGAGCAAGCCCGGCCTCCAACCGCGCCGGCCCAACCCAACGTGCCTTTGTATCTCCTGTCCTCCTTCGGCGTGGCGGGATTGTTCGTGCTCGGCGGCGGTTCTCTGATCGTATGGGGACAAAAGCAGAAGAAAACCCAGCCACCGGTTCTTCGTCATAGCGAATCCGCAAACAAACCGCCGGACCTTGGCCAAGGAGGTTATTAAACAACCAAGCCGATTATCTGTTTCCGTTGGCCGCAGGTCCGACCTGAGACTGTAATCCTTCGGCCAATTCGCTTGCGATGGCGCGCGGTCTCCGGTTAAGAGACGCGGCCATGTTCATGTCACGCTTCGCGGTTTTGGGGTTGATCGTTTTTTTGGCTGCCGTTGGCACGGCGGCAGACCTCCACAGCGGCCTGGCCGGTCATTGGCAGTTCGATGGCTGCGACGGCAAGATAGTGAAGGATCTTTCGCCACGCGGAAACGACGGTGTCATTGATGGCGGCGAGTTGCGCAAGGAGAAGTCGGGCACGTCGCTGGAGTTGGACGGATTGGGCAGCCACGTGCTCATCGCGGAGAAGACGCTGTTCGATTTCTCCAACGCGATCACGGCGTCGTTGTGGGTTCGGGCGTCCGAGTTAAGGGACAAGACTGTCTTCTTCGGCGTGCCGCACACCAACGAGTCGTGGACCACGCCGATGTTTGGCATGTATGCCTCCGAAGACCACGTTGTTTATGGAATGTGGGGCAACCACGGCGCCACCAAGGTGCTCGTCGAAACCGCCGGCGCTTTGCCGCTCGACACTTGGACGCTGCTGACCGGCACCTACGACGGCGCGGCGGTAAGGCTCTACGTCAACGGCACGCTCAGCGCCGAGAAGCCGCACACCGGCGCCATCGTCCGCAACGGCCAGCCGCTCATTCTCGGCAAGGGCCTCGGCTACAGCAAACCGTCGCTCAAAGGACGCATCGGCGAACTGCGGCTCTACTCGCGGGCGCTGACGGCGGACGAGGTGCGCGCGCTGTTCGAACAGACCCAGTCCGCCTATGACCTGTCCGCGCCGCCCGCAACGAAGCCGGCACATGGCGACGGCACCGTCATGGTCGAAACGCACGGCAACAGCCCAACCAGTTCGTCGCCGTGGCGGCAGCAGCCAACGCGGTTGCTGGAGTTGCTCAAGGGCTACACGCCGTCGGGCGAGAGCGTGAAGCTCAACCGCTACGGCGGCAGGCTCGACCAGCCGAAGGAGAAGGCGACCGGCTTTTTCCAAGTGAAGAAGACCGGCGACCGCCACTGGCTGATTGATCCGGAAGGCTGCCGCTATTTCAACATCGCCATCAACGCCGTGCGCGAACCGAAGGACGTGAAGGCGAACTTCGGCTCCGCCGAGAAGTGGGCGGAAGCGGTGACTTCACAGTTCCGCGACAATGGGTTCAACGGCCTGGGCAACTGGAGTCCCTCGCGGCTGCAACAGGTGAAATCCCCGCTGGTCTGGGTGTTGCGGGCGAATTTCATGTTCGAATTTGCGAAGTCGAAGGGACTGACCGAGGCGGCCTCCGGCACGGTCGGCTTTCGCAACCGTTGCATGCCGGTCTTTCATCCCGACTTCGAGCCGTTCTGCGACCGGTTCGCGAAAGACCTCGCGGCCACCGCCAACGACCCGATGCTGCTCGGCATCATGACCGACAACGAACTGCAATGCCCGGTGAACCTCCTCGACCGTTACCTCTCGCTCGACGCGGACGATCCGGGCCGACAAGCCGCCGCCGCGTGGCTCGCCGCGCGCAAAGGCTCCGACAACGCCGGCAAGATCACGCTGCGCGACCGCTACGAGTTCATCGCGTTTGCGTTCGAGCGTTACTACCGCATCGTCACGAAGGCCATCCGCCGCTACGACCGCAACCACCTCTACCTCGGTTCGCGCATCAACTATCACCAGGGCGAGTTCGACAACCCATGGTTCTGGAAGATGCTCGCGCCGTTTCACGACGTGGTGTCGGTGAACTACTACCACTTCTGGGGGCCGCAGCCGGCGCAGTTCGCCGAGTGGGAGGCGTGGGGCGGCCGGCCCATCCTGCTCACCGAGTGGTATGCGAAGGCGATGGACGTGCCCGGCCTCGCGAATACTTTTGGCGCGGGCTGGCTAGTGCGCACGCAGGAGGACCGTGCCCGCTACTACCAGCACTTCGCGTTGAACGCGCTGGAGATCAAGAACATCGTCGGCTGGCATTTCTTCAAATACCTCGACGACCCGAAGGAATCCACCGCGCTCGACAACGCGGGCGGCGCGAACAAGGGCATGTTCGATGCTTACGGAAAGCCGTATCCGCCGCTGCTCGACCGCGCCCGCGCCGTGAACCGCGAGGCGTATCCGCTTATTGAGTTTTTCGACGAGCGGAATCGCCCGTGAAGACGCTTATTCCGTGACCTGAATATCCGCGCCGATCTGCCGCATGAGGCCGGCGAACTTCGGGAAGGTGACGGCGGCAGCCTCGGCGGTGCGGATGATGGTCCTGCCTTTGATCGCGCTCGCGGCCACGGCCAGCGACATGACGATGCGATGATCGTCGTGGCCGTTCACTTCCGCGGCGATGAGCTGGCTTCGCTCGATGACAAGGCCGTCGGGCAGTTCGGTAACGCGCGCGCCGAGCTTGGTGAGTTCCTCGCGCATCACGGCGATGCGGTCGGTTTCCTTGATGCGCGCCTGCGGGACGTTGGCGAGCGTCGTCTTGCCCTCGGCGAAACACGCAAGCGCGGCCATCATCGGCAGCGCGTCGGGCGTGGCGTTCATGTCAATGCGACAGCCCTTGAGATTGCCGGGCCGCACGCGGACGCCGTCGGGCGTCGTTTCCACGCGCGCGCCCATTTGCCGCAAGTAATCGAGCACGGCCTTGTCGCCCTGGGAATCGTTCAAGTCCAGTCCCTGCACCGTCACGTCGTTGTCGCCGATGGCGCCGGCGCAGAGGAAAAACGTCGCCGAGGAGAAGTCCGCCGGAATCCGCCGCGTGAACGGCTTGTAACTCTGCCGGCCCGGCACGCGGAACTCGCGCCAGCCGTCGCGCTCCAGCTTGATGCCGAGCCGCGCCAGCCAGTCGAGCGTGATTTCCGCGTAGGGAATCTCGTGCAGCAACGGCACGCGGATGACACTGTCGCCATCGGCCAGCGGCGCGTTGATGAGAATGCTGGTGAGATACTGGCTCGTGGTGCACTCGATGGAGGTTGTGCCGCCCTGCAACCGGCCGCGCACGACGATGGGCGGACAGCCGTTGCCGCGCGTCGCCTCGGCCCAGCCGCCGAGATCGTTGACGGCGGTGATGACCGGGCCGGCGGGCCGGCGGCGAATTTGGTGGTCGCCGGTGAACACCGCCATGCCCTTGCGCAACAGCGCGGCGGTGGCGATCACGATGTTCATGGTGGTACCGGAGTTGCCTACATCCACCACGTTGTCGGGCACGCGCAATTCGCCGCCGGTGCCCTGCACGATCCAGACATCGGGCCGGCATTCAAACTTCGCGCCGAGCGCGCCGAATGTCGCCGCCGCCGAGCGCGCGTCGCCGGATTCTAGCGGCGCTTCGATGCGGCTCTCGCCCGCCGCGAGACTGGCGAACGCCACCGCGCGAATGGTGTGGGACTTCGAGCCAGGGATAGGAACAGCGCCGTGCAGCCGGGATTGCGTGCAGATGAAGTTCATGCCGCGCAGGCTAAGCACTCGCCGCCAAAAAGTCAAAGCCCTGAACGGAGGGTCATGGATCAGCCTGATGATTGGCTTGGGTCGTCTCTCGTCTTACCCGAGTGCCTGCATCAAGTCTTTCCGGCCCTTTTCGTAGGTCGGATTGTTGACCTCTCTGTCGCCGCAACTATCGTGCCATACGGAATGCGCGGGACTTTCAAATCGGCAGACCGCCACGGTGCTCGGGATTCGCTCAAAAATACGCCGGAAAAGTTTCCCCGCTTTCATGCTGGATCCAAGAGTCAGGCCCAGCAGCCGGACCGTGCGCAAGTCCCTAAGGTGATTGGTCAACTCGGCGGAGCCATTGACATGGCCGCCGCATGTTTTCAACTCCGGAGACCAACCCGCGCAAGGTCCGCAAATGGTCCAAGGTGCGTCTTCGGACAGGGTGATCAGCGTGTCCTGATCCTTCAGAACCAGTTGGACGAGTTCAGGCAGGTTGTCACTGTCAAACGGCGGCCTGGTCCCGCCGCCATACTGGCAGACCGCGCACAACAGTGTGTGCGGCCTGACGGCGATGCCGGTGGACTTGGCTCGATACATGGCCGCGAGCGATTCCTTCTTGCCTTTGTCCAACTCCTCCACGCTTCGGGGAGGAATGAGAACGGCGATCCCTTTTTTACGGGCTTCCTCATAGGCCGCGCTCTTCGCCCGCTCTCCGCAGGATTTCACGACGAGCGCCCTTTGGATTTCGCGCGCTTTCTCGTAGAAACCCGAGTTTGCCTTCGGACATCCCTTACACGCGTCCGAGATCGCGCCGCTGCCATCGCAAATCCCGCGGACGGTTGAAATTTTATTGAGGAGGCGATTGAAAAGAATCCTAGCGCTCAACGTGACGCCGGGAGGCTCATTCAATTGCAGGAGGATTTCCAAATCCCTTCTCTTGTTGAAGTCCGCGCCTTCCGCAGTGTCTTCCGCCGGCCCCGACGTTTGAAACCCAAACATCTTGACCATGTTGCATTTCAGAGTGACGGCCATGTCGGGATGCCGCCCAACCTTGTCGAGAATGGCCTTCGTTTTTTTGTTTTTGGTGCCGGTGGGATCTTCGCCAAGAGAACACACCACGCATAGGAGTTGATAGGGTCTCATCGTCATTGCGGGATATTTGCAAGCGTCTTGGCTGCAGTTTTCAGCGGCGCGCGTTGCGGCCGGGCCTTTCGGTTCTTCACAGCGGGCGCATCCGGGGCCAGTCACGCCGCCAAGGATTGTCCCGGCTGCTAGACAAGAACCGCCGCGCAAAAACTGGCTTCTGGTTATTTGAGATTTTGTCGTCTCATTCGCTTTCATCGTAATCTCCCTGCTTGTTTGTCAGCCGGATAGCGCTGGTGCGCAGTGTCATGCCGTTCTCCTAAAAAGACGAAGCAATCTGAAGTAGCTGCGATTATTCCACTCAAAGCTGGCCTCAATCCAGCCGAATAGTGAAAACCGGCGACCTTCACGATCTTTTCAAATCAAAGCACTCCCGGACGAGGCAGGCATGCCGGGCAAGTCAGCTGTTAGCGTGGGCGCGCCGTCCATGACGAAGTTCATGGCGCACAGGCCAAGCACTCGCCGCCAGATCGTCAAAGGTCGGGATTATGGCGCCGGCATCCGTGCCGGCGTTTTGTCCAGCATCGGAACGCCGCCGGCTAGGATGCCGGCGCTACTGCCAGCCGGCGATTTCCCCGGCGAACGCATACCACGCCACGAAGGCCCAGTCGCCGCCGACGTTGCGGAGTGTGACGCAATGGCGGCCGGGCGGAACGGCGAACTCGAAGGTCTTGTCGTATTCATGGGCGGCAGCATCGTTCTTGCCGTCGAGGTCGGGCAGGTCAACCGTCTGCGTGAGCGCGCCGTCCACGAGGCATTCCAGCTTCGCGCCAAGCTTGGCGACGGAGCGGATGCGGACGTTCAGGGTGCCGCCGCGCGGCATATTCACGAGAAACACCGGCGGCTCGCGCAACTCGGCGTGGAGGTTCCCCTGCAAATACGCCAGCAGCGCCCACGCGTCTCGAATCGCGCCGCCCGGCTCGACGATGAAATCGCTGCGTTCCGACCGGCCCCACTCCGCCACCGGCACGGTCCGCGGGCTGGAGAGTTTCACGCTGGGCAAGCGGTCGTAGTCGAGAATGGCGACGGCGTAGGCGGCGAGCGACGGCAGCGTGACCACGACGCGCCCGTTTTCGATGCGCGCCTCGCCGCGCCGCTCGCCGTCCCAATCGGGCGACACGATGCGGACGGCCTTCGGCGCTTCGGCCAAAGGCAACTTGATGATCACGTTCTCGCGCCGCACCGGCTTTGAGTTTTGCGCCTGGCGATTGATGACGTGGAGCATCAGCGCCGGTGGATTGTCGCGACGCCACAACGCCGTGCTGAGCAGCGGCGCGTCCGTCTCGATGGGCTCGAAGCCGAGCACGCGCGCGTCGAGATACAGCGCCTTGTTCCGCTGGTAAAACGCCGTCTGGCGCGCGATCTCGTGGATGCCGCCGTCGCGCAACGCGTCGTCGCCCGCAGGCCCGTGCACCGGAAACGCGAAGAACGCGCCGGCCGCGTAGATTTCCGCGCCGCGCACACGCATCCATAGCTCACGGTCGGGCGGCGAGATTTTCATCCACGGGAATCCGCCGAAACCCCAATCGTGGAAGAAAACCACCGGCACGCGCGCGCCCGCCAGCGCGCGGCCCGCGGTGACGGTCGAGGCCCAGTCCTGAATCTGGTTGTCCGAAAGGTCCACCGCGCCGTCCTTCACGCGCCAGAGTCCCCAGACGCCGAGCACCTGCAAGTCCACGTAGCGGGCGAGGCCGTTGCCGCTGATGAACACGCGCCGGCCCCTGTTTGCGGCGTAGGAGCGGATGGCGCCGATCAGCAATTTCCACGCGCGGTCGTCGCGGTCGCGGCGGAACGCGTGCCACTCCGCGGGCGGTTTTCCCGGCGCGGGCGGTTTGAAAGCAAGGCCGCGTTTCTCCAGCCACGCGCGGTAATCGCGCATCGAGTAGTCGTCGAAACCCTCGTCCGCCTGGAGCGCGGCGTTGATTTCGTCCATGAACAAATAATCCACGCCCGCGTCAATCTGCTGGCGGCACCACGAGAGGAGGTATTCGAGATAGGCGGGGTTCGACAACGTGCCGTGGCGGCAGTTGCGCTCGCCCCACGCGTCCACCAGCTTGCCGTCCGGCCCGCGCGTAGCCATGTCGAGCACCTGCGCCTCGGTCAGGCCGTTCTCGCCGTGATAGAGCGCGCTGCACGTGATGCCGCCGCCGAAAAGCGCGCCGAGCGCGTGCGCCTTCACCGGCATGCCGGCCAGCGGCGCATAGTCGCGCGCGTGGCTCCATTTGAACCACGCGCGAATCCAGCAATCCGAGCCGGCCTTCGCCGCGGCGCGGATGCCGTCGTCGGAGTCCATCGTCTCGTGAACGGTATAAACCACGGCGTCGTTGATGTTGGTGACGGGCTGTGCGCGCCGCAACGCCGCCGGAAAATCCGGCGCGGTTTGCAACCAGCGCGGGTCCGGCTCCGGCGCGACGGGCCGAAACTCGCGGCGAAGTTCCTCGCCGCGCGCGACGAGCCGCTCGACCTTGGCGGCCATCGCCGCCGGCTCGCTTTCCGTGAAGGGCGCGAGCCACGCCCACAAACCGTTGGCCGCCGCGCGCGCCGGCGCGATGGCCCCGTAAAGAAACAGATTCGTTGGCGTATAGCGTTGGATGAACGAACTGCCCCGCTGCCACTCCCCGGCGTATCCGAGAAAAACGACGCCGATGCCGATGCCGGCGTCGCTGGCCCGCGCGATCACCGCCGGATGCCGGCTGCTGAGCCGCGACGCCGTGTCGCCGCGCGGTCCCCACGCGGAAACACCGGCGTAGGCGTTGTTGTCGCCGAGGCTGGCAATCGTGCCGCTGCGAAACTCGTCCGGTCCGCGCCAGAACGCATAGGCATCGAAGAGCGGCTCGTCCAGCGGCAACCGCGGCATGGCCCAGCACCTGGCCCGGTCGGAGGCGTCCTTGCCGTCGAGCGCGAAACGGATCAGCACGCCATCGTCCGTGCAGATGAAGTGCACCCGGAGGACCTGCCGCGGCTCCGGCGAGATCACGGCTGTGGACCCGACCACCACGGTGCCGCCGCGGACGTCGTGTTCGACGCGCGCGGGCAGGCCGGCCGTCGTCTGCGCGCCGGCATTATCCGTGACGCCAAACTCCGGCTCCGCAAGTTTCTTCGCGACCCGCCGCCACGCGCCCTTGGCGTCGCGCAGTTCCAGATCGAACCCAGTGTCGTGGCGCTGGAACTTGACGCGGTAGCCCGGCGCGGTCACGCAAAGCTCCGTCGGCGTCTGTTCGACCGACGGCGCGGCGCAGACGACGGCCGCGAGAAACGGCGTAACAACAAGCGAGGATATCAGGCGCATGAGCGCATCATGCGGCGGCGGCAGGGCGCAGTCAAATCCGTCCGCGCCCAACAACGACGCGGGAAAAAAATTTGCGCCGCGTCGCTTTACACACTACCCCTGTTCATATACCATGCCGCGCGCTCCGGGGACGGAGCACGGCTTTGCATTTTTGGCTCACGAAAGGATCGCATGTCACAAAGTTTTCCGCCGCAACCCGGCTTTCATCAAACACCGCCCGTCGCCCGCGAGGAATTGGACGCCAACCTGGAACAGGCGCGGGACCAGATTTCATCGCTGCAACGCAAGAAGGAGGAGTTGGAGCGCGCCAAAGGCGAATTGGAGGAAATGCGCCGCCGCCACGACGAATTCGCGCGCGGCCGCGTCGAAATCGTCGAGGCGCTCAACCGCGGCCTGATCGTGCTGGAGCACGAGCAGATGGAGACGCAACGGATGCTGGATCTCATCACCCGCACGCGCGAAACGTTCAAGGAACAACTCTCGCACGTGGAGAGCCTGACCGACGCCCACTGGAACAGCGACAACCTGAAGTCCGAGCTGTCGAAGGCGCTGGCGGCGATTGAGACAGGGCGGATGGAATTCAACCGCGCCTGCCTCCGCATTGACGCGCTCCAGTCCAAGTCGCCGGACGATATGCCGCAGACGCCGCTGGAGAAATTCTCCGGCCCGTCGAACCCGCTGGACCGCATCGGCCTCGGCACGGCGTTGAAACTGGGTTTTGCTTTTTCGCTGCCCGTGGTGGTGGTCGTGCTGCTTCTGGTGATCACATTGTTCCTCAGGCGGTAGTTGTATATGGCTTGGTTTGGAAAAAGACAGAACGTGCTGGACCGCCGGCTGCGCGAGATTGACAAGGAGTTGGGCAATCTCGACGCGCAAGTGCGCCGGCTGCAGCGCGCGCCGGGCAAAAGTGCCCCGCCCAAACCCGCCAGCACCGTCTATCCCGAGAACCGCCAGCCGGCCGCCGAAGCCGCGCCGCCGCCGCCGCCGCCGCCGGACCGGAGCCGCGTGAGCTTCGGCACGCCGCGGCAGCGCGAGCTTTGGTCACGGCACGCACCGGAAGAAGAGGTGAATCCGCCGAGCGGCGGAGGGCGGTCATGGTGGCGCCAGTTCATTCCGGAGCGCCAACGGCCGGCCGATCCGAAGTTGGTGAGCTATCTGTCCACCGGCAGCTTCAAGACGATGCGCCCGCTGCGCTACGAACGGCGCATGGCGCGGTATCGGTTCGCGTTCAGTTTTGCGTTGCTGGTGGGCGCCGTGCTCGCGCTCGTGCTCGCGCTGAAAAACTGTTGATGGAGCGGCAGGAATGAAAACGAAACAGACGATCCAGTGCTATTGCTTGGCGACGCCGGTCGGGCAGGTGCGGGTGGAGTTTTCCGACCGCGGCCTGCGTTCGCTGACGCTGCCACGCGGCCGGGACCGGCGGCGGCGCAAGAGCGCGGCCGTGCTGGACGCGATGCTGCGCCGGCTGCAACGCGATCTGCGCGATTACTTTGAGGGCAAGACGGCGGAACTGCGCCATCCTCTGGATTTGAACGGCGCGACGCCGTTTCAGCGGGCCGTCTGGCGCGCGCTGCGGCGGATTCCGCACGGCCAGACCCGCACGTACGCGCAAATCGCCCGTTCCATCGGCCGGCCCAAGGCCTGCCGCGCCGTCGGCAACGCCTGCGGAAGCAATCCGCTGCCGCTGTTGATTCCCTGCCACCGCGCCGTGGCTTGCAACGGCCTCGGTGGATTCTCGGCGGGACTCGGCTGGAAAAAGATCCTGCTCGACCTGGAAGCCGCTGCCATCGAGGAAAGCGTGGGCGTTTTGCCGGAATAACCACCGCGCCAGCGCGAGGCGCGGTTTGAGAGCGGTTTGAAAGCCTTGATGAAGCGGCGACCTTGGACGCCGGATGACTCAAACGGAGAAACCGATGGCTGACATCAAAATCGAACACGATCCGGGCGCGGAACGGCTCGCCGCGCAGGGCGTCTGGAGCTGGCCCATCTGGGAAAAGGAGGAGTCGGAATTTCCGTGGCACTACGACGAGCCGGAGACGTGCTATCTGCTTGAAGGCGACGTGGTGGTGACACCCGACGGCGGCCAGCCGGCGCGCTTCGGCAAGGGCGATCTGGTCACGTTCCCCGCCGGCATGTCCTGCACATGGAAAGTGCGCAAGGCCGTGCGGAAACATTACCGCTTCGGCTGAGCCGGCGCGGCGCGTGGATTGCGTCGGGAAAATACCAGCCTGCGTGGGCTTTCGTGTAGCGTCGCGAACGCCGGTCAGTCTAGAATGCGCGCGTCATTCATAATATGAAGAAGGAGAGTCGTGTCATGAAAGCCGATCGCCCCATTTCCCGCCGTCATTTCCTGCACACGACCACCGGCCTCGTTCTGGCCGCAGGTTTTCCGGGTGCGAATGGCATCTGCCGCGGGGCGGAAAAAGGCCGCCCGCCCGCATCCAGCGTCGGTCCACTTCGGGCTGGCGCGGCGGCGGTGGACATCACGCCGCCGGTCGGCGTTTCGCTCGCCGGGTCGCTGACCGGCCGCGCAGCAACCTCCATCCTTGATCCGCTCCACGCGCGCGCGGTCGTGCTGGAATCCGGCGGCACGCGCATCGCGTTTGTGCTGCTGGACCTCGTCGCCTTCGGCAACGAAGACGCAGCCCGCGCCCGCACGGCGGCTGCCAGGGCCGCGAGCATCCCGGCGGAAAACATCTGCGTCTCCTGCACGCACACACACTCCGCGCCCTGCACGCTGACCATTTTCCAGTCGGTGCGGGAAGCGGCCTACATCGAGACGGTGATCCAGCGCGTCGGCGAGGCGGTGCGCCAGGCGGCGGAGCGGTTGCAGCCGGCGCGCGCGGCGTGGGCCAACGGCTGGGAACCGCGGCCCGGTTTCAACCGGCGCTATCACATGAAGGACGGCACGGTGAAGATGAATCCCGGCATCGGCAATCCGAACGTCCTGCGCCCTGCCGGCCCGACCGATCCGCAAATCCCGATGCTGATGATCGAGACCGCCGCGGGCCGGCCGCTGGCGCTGGTTGCGAATTTCTCGCTGCACTACATCGGCGATCACGACGGGCGGGCGATTTCCGCCGACTACTACGGCGTGTTCGCCAACCTGATGCGCGAGCGCAAAGGCCAGGACTTCGTGGCGCTGCTGACCCACGGCGCGTCCGGCGACGTCAACAACGTCGATGTGAGCCAGAAGCCCGCGGCGCGTCCGCCGGGCGAGCGCAGCCGCGAGGTGGCCGGGTGGATCGCCGACCAGGTGGAGCAGCAGTGGGCCAAGGCGAAGTTCGAGGAGATGCTGCCGGTCGCGGCGACTCAGGGCATTTACAAACTGCGCGTGCGGAAACTGAAGGGCGCGGAGCTTGAAGAGGCGCGCCTCCAGTCGGAAAACGAAAAAATTCCTCTGGTGGACCGGCTTTACGGCAAGGAGCGGCTGGAATTGCTGAAGTGGCCGGACGAAATCCCGATGGTGATCCAGAGCCTGCGCGTCGGGGACTTCGCCGCTTCGACGTTTCCGGGCGAGATGTTTTGCCGCCATGGCCTCGATCTGAAACGTGCCTCGCCGTTCCCGGTCACGGCGTTCATCGAACTGGCCAACGGCTTCAGCGGCTACACGCCGACGCGCGTAGACTACGATCTCGGCGGCTACGAAACGTGGCTGGCCCGCAGCGCTTTCGCCGCGCCGTTCACCGGCGAGGAAATGATCGCCCTCGCGGCGATGCAATTGCGGAAACTATGGCAACTATGAAAACCAACCGGTCAACCCAATGGATCGTCGTTCGAACAATCGTCGCATGCCTCATCGCGTTCGCCGCTGTGCAACCGCTTCGAGCGGCCGGGACGGAGTCACTTCAACTGACGCTGCCGCCGGCGTGGTATGGCGTGCCGGGCGTGCCGGTCAGTCTTTACTACGACAACATCGTGCTGACGGAGACGCCGGAGAACTATCGCTTTGATGTGACCTGCGACATCGGCAAGTCGGAAGCGCGGAGGTGGACAGTGACGCCGACGGAGCGCGACGCGGGCGATCACACGGTGAACGTCACGGTGAAGGACGCGCAGGGAAAAAAACTGGGGCAGGGGAAACTGGTGTTGCACGTTGCGCCGCGAAATGCCGGCGCGGATCGGAATCTGCGGCTGCTGATCATCGGCGACAGCCTGACGCACGCCACGACCTATCCGAACGAGGTGGCGCGATTGCTTTCCGAGCCGGGCAATCCCAAATGGGCCATGCTCGGCACACACAAGCCGGCGTCCGCCAAGCCGGGCGTGGCGCATGAAGGCTACGGCGGCTGGACGTGGGCGTCGTTCTTGTCGCAATACAATGCCAAACTCGGCCACAACCTCGACGAGAAGGGAAGAAGAGTCAGCAGTCCCTTCGTGTTTGCCGGTGCGGACGAAAAGCCGGCGTTGGACATCCCGCGCTACTTTCGGGAGAACTGCGACGACCAGCCGCCGGAGGTCGTCACGGTCCTGCTTGGCATCAACGATTGTTTCCACGTCAATGCGGATGACGACAAAGCGGTGGACGCTGTCATCGCCAAGTGCCTCGACAACGCCGACAAATTCCTGAAGGCGTTCCGCGCCGCCGCCCCGCGCGCGGTCTTTGGCGTCGGATTGACCACGCCGCCGAACTCGCGCGAGTCGGGCTTCGAGGCCAACTACAAGGGCAAGTATCATCGTTGGGGCTGGAAACGGATCCAGCACCGGCTCGTGCAGCGGATGCTGGAGCAGTTCGGCGGCCGCGCGCGCGACGGCATCCAGCTCGTGCCGACCGAACTGAATCTCGATCCGGTGGACGGCTACCCCGACAACAACGGCGTGCATCCCAACGCCGTCGGCTACCAGCAAATCGGCGCGAGTTTTTATTGCTGGTTGAAGTGGGTGATGCGGGCCGGGCAACCGTGAGCCGCCGACCGACTGGTCGGCGCGGCCTGGTCAACATCGCTCCAAAGGATAACGCCCAAGGCAGGAGAGGAGAACCCAAAGATGGCTACGGCGACGACCGATGACTACAGCGCCAAAGACAAGTCGGTGGACCTCGGCAGCGGTATGGAAATGGAGTTCGTCTGCATCCCAGCCGGCTCGTTTTTGATGGGTAGCGAAAAGGGTCATGCCAACGAAAAACCCGTTCACCCAGTCACCCTCACCAAGCCGTACTACCTGGGAAAATACGAAGTGACACAGGAACAATGGCAGGCCGTCATGAGCAAAGACCACAGCCTTTTCAAGGCCGCCAGGAACCCGGTGGATTACGCCAGTTGGGATGATTGCCAGCAGTTCCTTGTCAGGCTGAACAAGAAACTGTCCGGCTGGAAGGCGTCGTTGCCGACCGAAGCGCAGTGGGAATACGCGTGCCGGGCTGGCAGCTCCACCCGGTTTTATTACGGCGATGATGAAGCCAGGCTCGCGGAATACGCGTGGTATGCCGACAACGCCGACGGCACCACGCACCCTGTGGGGCAGAAGAAACCGAATGCGTGGGGTCTCTACGATATGGTCGGCAACGTCTGGGAGTGGTGCAGCGATTGGTATGGATCGTATCGCGCCGGCGCTCAGGAAAATCCCCAAGGCCCGCGCTCCGGCCTCAGTCGTGTGTTGCGAGGCGGCGCTTTCGACATCGTTGGCGCCGGTCTCTCGTCGAGCCGCCGCAGCGGCCTCATGCCCGGAGGCCATTGCAACTGCTACGGGCTGCGGATCGTGTTGTTGGTCGTTGAAACCGCGCGCCAGCTTGGGTTGCAAAAATAAATGGCGCTTCCCGGCGACACGTCCATTTTGATCGTCACGCGGTCCGCCTCTTCGCCGACCTCCACGGAGAAATTCACACGCTGCCAGTCCGGTCCGATCTCGACGGGTTTGCACTTCACCTTGGGCGGCCATTTGTATTCGAAGTTTTTGTTGATCTCCACAAAGCTGAGTTCCGGCGCGATCGTGCGCGACTTGTCATCGGCCGAGCGCGCCATGAAACTGAAAACGGTGCGGCCGGTTTCCGGACCATGGATCGCCGTGCTCGTGGCGCCGCTCCAAAGGATAGCGCGCCCGCCAGCGGGTGATCGGATCTCCACCGGTGCATAACGGCATGACGCGTAGCCGTCAGGCCGGCCATCGCCGTCCAAGTCCACCGCGAGCATCGGGTTCGGCATCTGCTCGATTTGCCGATCGAAATGGTCGCGTGTGTGCTGGATGGCTTTGACGGCGTCGGCCATCCGCATCGTCGGTAGATGATGGTCGCGGACGAAACGGCCGATTTCCTCAACCGACCCAGCCGTCCCGTCTTCGTCCTTCACGACGTGCCAGAGCGCAATCGTGACCAGGCCCTGCTGGATGCCATCGGCGATTTTCGTTTTGATGGCCTGCACTTCCCTGGCGGCATCGTTGGTCGCGGCGTTGTATCCCCAACTGCTGACGCCGCCCCGCCCGAGACACAAGGGATCGTCGCGAAAGTTCCAGTGAATATTCCAAACCTGCTCCGACCGCAGCGAGACCCGCCCGGCGACGTAATCGTAATACCGGGCGAGTGTCGCGCGCAGTTCCGGCGTCCAGCCCTGACCTTTGCCGCCGGGGTGGTTCCAGCCGCGAGTGGCAATGCCGAGGTTTTTCAGGATCGCGAGCGACCGCTCCATGCGTTGCGGCCACTCGTCCTTGTTGGCCGGGTTGCCGTAAAACGCCGCGTCATGTTCCAGCGTGTGATCGTGGATTTCATGTCCTGCCTTGTACATCTCGACCACTTGCGCCGACGTGAGCGCGCCGGGCTTGTCCAGACGGCCCGTGATCACGCCGAAGCTGCCCTTCAGTCCGTATTTCTCCAGGATTTGATACGCCTTGTAATGACCGGCGGAGCCGTCATCGAACTGGAAGACCACAATCCCCAACCGGTTCGTCCCGGCAAAAGACGCGCTCGCGACCAACGCCATGGCGAAGATCAGAAATCTTGATTTCATTGTCTCCTTTGCGGCTTTCCTCAAGCCGGCTTCTCTTCGTCCGGCGCGGCAAACTCGATCTTCCGTCTAAACCAGTTGGTTTTCCACCCCCCGTAGATGAACCCGGCGGCGAGCCAGGCTCCGCCCGCCAGTTGCGCCGTGAGCGCCAAATGCAGCCAGATCCACAGACAAATGACAAAGCCCAAAAGCGGCATCGCCAGGTCCAGAAGCTTCTTTTTTTCGCTGCGCACATAGTAGCGGACAAAGGCCGCGACGTTTACTCCCATGAAACCGATGAACGCACCGAAGTTCAGCATCTCCGCGCCCAGTTCGTAGGTCACCAGGAAGGCGCCCGCCAGCGCCAGCCCGCCTACCAGAAGAATGTTATTGCGCGGGATTTGCGTCCGGCCGTCCACCGCGCCGAAGAAACGCTTCGGAATCGCGTTGTCCCGGCCCATGCCGTAGAGCAGCCGCCCGGCGCCCAGATGCGCCGCCGTGCCCGACCCGACACACGCGATCAGGAGCGCCAGGTTGACGATATGGAACAAGACCATCCCGCCCGCCTTGCCGGCGACATAAACGAAAGCGGTGTCCACGTCGGGAAAGTCGTTGTGGCCGGGCCAGATCAACTGGGCAGCGTAAACCTGCGCGGAGGCCAGAATGCCGGTGAGCAGACACGTCAGGACCGTGGCCAGCATGATGTTGCGGCGGGGATTGTGCGCTTCCTCGGAGAGCGTCGAGATGCCGTCGAAGCCGATATAGGTCAGCACCGCGATGGAAGTCCCCTTGGACACAGCCGACAGGGAAAAGGTCTCCGGATCGTAGAACGGGCGCAGGAAACGGTCCGCCGTCACATCGGTAACGTTCCAGATGTTCCGGATGGCAGCCACGAAAAAGAGGACGATCACGATGCCCAGGCCGCCGGCGATCCAGTTGTTGATGCGCGCGCTGCCCTTGATGCCGCGAAGGTTCAGAAACGTAAACAACACGGCGAAGAACACCGCGCACAGCGAATAGGGCGCCTGTGGGACCAGGTTCATCGCAGCCTTGCTGCACCAGATCACGCAAATGAGCGGGTTCAGGATGTAATCGAACACCATGGCCCAGCCAGTGAGATAGCCGAGCGCCGGGTGCAATTCGCGCCCCACATAGGTGTAGGCCGAGCCCGCGCTCGGGTAAATTCTCGCCATGCGTCCGTAACTGACCGCCGTGAACAGCATGGCGACCATGCCGATTAAAATCGTGGTGACGACATGCCCGCCAGCGACTTTGCTGACGACGCCATACAACGGCATCGGCGCAGTGGGCGAGATCAACACGATCCCATAGAGTACCAGCTCCTTCAATCCAAGGACGCGCCTGAGACCGGGTTGGGCGGGTTGTGTGTTGCCAGACATAAGGTGAACGCGAACCAGAGTATCCGATGCCATCTACCGCCGTCACCGCTCTTTTCGCTACGGCGTCACCTTCAGCATTCCATGGAGAGGAATGTCCGCCGATGATTTTCCCGCCATGATCTCGAAATCGCCCGGCACGACCCGCCAGTGCATGTCAATGTCGAGCAACTGGAGGTCTTCCGGAGTGAGTTTCATGGTGACGGTCTTTGTTTCACCGGGCTGCAACGCCACGCGCTCAAATCCCCGGAGTTGCTTGACCGGTGTCGAAACGGGGGCGTATTCCTCGTGGATGTAGAGCTGCACCGTTTCCACACCCGCGCGGTCGCCGGTGTTCTTCACGTCGAGCGTCACACGCGCCTCGCCGCCCGGATGAATCTCCGCCGGCTCGATGCGCAGGTTGCCATACTTGAAAGAGGTATAGCTCAGCCCGTAACCGAACGGGTAAAGCGGCGTGCCAGGCATATCCACGTAACCTTTGTTGCTGGTCCATGCCCGGTCGATCCAATAGGCCTTGGACGGTTTGTAATTGTAATAGATCGGTAGTTGACCCGAGTGCCGGGGCACGGAGATGGCCAGCCGTCCGGTGGGGTTGTAATTGCCGAAGAGCACGTCGGCCACCGCTTCGCCGCCCCGCTCACCCGGTTCCCACGCCTCGACCAGCGCGGACACGTGTTCGGACGTCCAGCGCGTCGAGAGCGGCCGGCCGTTGATGAGCACCACGACGGTGGGCGTTCCCGTCGCGAAAACCGCCTGGATTAGGTCCTCCTGGACACCCGTCAGGTCCAGGCTGGCCACGTCATGGCCTTCGCCATCGGTGGACTTGCCATGTTGCTGCTCGCCTACGAACACGATGGCGACCTCCGCGTTCTTCGCAGCCTGCACGGCTTCGGCAAACCCGCTCTTGTTCGTGCCGGTGACATCGCAGCCGCGCGTGCAGGTGACTTTGGTCTGGGGCGAGACCGCGGCCTTGATTCCCTCGATCATGGTCGTCACGTGCTGGGTGACTTTCGTGGGCGAATAGTCGCCCAGTTGATTCATCACGTCGTCCGCGTTGGGGCCGATGACCGCCACCGATTTCAAATCTTTCTTCAGGGGCAGCAGATGCTTGTCGTTTTTCAGCAACACAATGCCTTCGCGACCGGCGCGCAGAGCCAGGTCCTGATGCTCTTTTGAGTGCACGATTTGCACGGCATGGTCCACGTCAACATACGGATGCTCGAAAAGGCCGAGTTGGAACTTCAGTGTCAGGATCCGGCGCAGTGCGCGATCCACCAGCGCCATGGGGACCTTCCCCTCCTGCACGCTCTCGACCAGCGGCCCCATGTAGGCCGGCTCGAATGTGATGTCCAGGTCCACACCCGCTTTCAAAGCCAGTTGCCCGGCTTCCTTTTGGGTGCGGCAGATATGCTCGTAAATCAACGTGCCGAACCCGCCGCCTTCGCTTTGGACGACACCTTTGAAGCCAATCTCCTGCCGCAGGACATCGTTCATCCACTTCACCGAGGCGTGCGCCGGCACGTCCTCGATTTCCGGGTAGCCCGCCATCACGCCGAGGCCGCCGGCCTTGGTGATCGCCCCGATCCAGGGCGGCATGTAGTTCTCGCGCAGGGAACGCTCCGACACCTCGATCGCGCCGCGTTCGAGACCGCTGGAGGGTTCGCTTTGCGTCGGAAAATCCGTCAGCACCGCGATGACCTTGTCCGGGGCGGAAATGTCGTAACCCTGCACAGCGCGCACGATGGTTTCGCCGAGGCGCATATAGAGATAGGGGTCCTCGGTGTAGGCTTCCTCATTCCGGCCCATGCGCGGATCGCGGAGCACTTCCATCACCAGCGTGGAGAGCATGTGGATGCCCTCCGCCCGCGCCTCTTTCGCGGCCGCCACGTAAATGGCGTTGACCAAGTCCAAGTCGAACGAACTGCCGATGGCAAGGCCCTCCGGAAAAACCGTGCCGCCTGAGCACATAAGGCCATGCGTGCCTTCCTCGTCCTGCATGAGCGGGATCTTCAGGCGCGTCTGGGTGAGGGCGATGCGTTGCAACTCGTTGAAGTATTCCGCTTGCTGGCGCGTGCCCTCGCGCAGTGTCGTGTTGGCGAGCGTGAAGAAACCGCCCGCCGGACCGACTTCCGTCGTGTAGGTACCGGCGGTAAATTTCCGGCACGCGTCCAACTTCGCGGGAATGGTCTTCCCCAACTCATTGACATAAACGCAGGGCTGATTGAGCTGCCCCACCTTTTCCTTGAGCGTCATGCGCCCCATCAAATCGTCCACCCGCTTCTCAATCGGCTGGGACGCATCGAGGTAAATCGGCTTGGCCGATTCCGCGGATTCCAAAAAACCGGGGGCGAACCACAACGTCACGAACAAAACCAGCGCCAGTTTCATTGATTTCATATTCTCCTCCATCGCACGAATCGTTTTACAACATCTGCAACTTCCACAGAGTTTCCCGGATCATTTCTCCAGCCGCTCACCGGAACCCGAAGACAATTCCGCACTCAAAACTTTTTCGAAGGCATGGATGATGTCGTCTTCATCGCGCCGGGTCAGGCACGAGGGAATCGGCAACAGGACACTTCGCTCAAACAAACCGTCCGCCGCGGGACAGGTTCCTTTCGCATAACTCCCGCCGAGGCCGGCATTGGCGGGGATGTTCCAGGGGAAGCCGCGGCCGTCCACGCTGCCCCGGTTCACCAGACTGCGAATGTTGTAGTAAAGGTGCAGTCCCCAATCCGTCATAACAAGATTGGACAATCCCTGCGGGAACGTGGTGATGCCCTCCGCCCGAAGCGCCTGGCAAACACGCTTCGCCGTCTCGGCGTCCCGATAGGTAATGATCAGAAAACAACCGGTGTCGCCTTTCGGATCCACCATTTTTCTCAACTGAGCTTCCGGAAATTTTCCCAGCGCCGCCCGAATTCGGTATTTGCTCCGGTGCATGGCGCGAACGACCCCGGGCAGTTTCCGAAGCTGGACGCGCAGCACCGCGGCGCGTAACTCATCCATCCGGTATCCCCGACCCCACAGCCAGAGATCGGGAGAATCCATCACTAACCGTCCCGAACCATCGCGAGCGTAGCCAAGGTCGTGACAGGCCTCGGCCCGCTGGTAGAGCTTGAGATCATTGGTCACCAGACAGCCGCCTTCTCCGGCGGTCATGTTCTTGTTCATCTGGAAACTGAAGATGCCGATGTCGCCAAAGCTGCCGACCTTCTGACCGTCCACGCTTCCACCGGCGCATTGCGCACAGTCTTCCAGCAGGAACAGGCCTTGGCGTTTCGCAATGTCCCGGATGGCTTTGGCATTTCCCGGAGCGCCGCTCATGTGGACCAGGATGATGCCGGTCGTTTTCGGGGTGATGCGCTTCTCGACTTCAAGGGGGTTGAGGGAAAAGGATTCGTCAATATCGGCCAGCACCGGTATGGCACCGAGGTTGACAACCGCCGCGACCACCGAGACCCAAAGATAAGCGGGAACAATGACCTCCTGCCCCGGTCCCGCCGCCAGCGCAGACAGCGCCGTATGCAACGCGCCCGTCCCGCTGCCCACCGCCACCGCATATCGCGTCCCGATGAACCGGGCAAACTCGGTCTCAAAGCGCTCCGTTTCCTTTTGCAAAGCGAGGCCGTAATACCGGAACGGGGACTTGGCTCGGAGGACGGCGGTGGCCGCCTTGATCTCGGCCGCGCCCATGCCAAAGACGCCGGGAAACTCCAGAGGCAACGGCTTGGTTCTCGCCGGCGCGCCTCCATGGATGGCCAGCTTGTTCTTGTCGGCAATCTTTTTTGCCGCGTTGGATTTCGTAGCACGTTGCACTGTGGACATGGCTCGCCCTTTCTTTACCCGATTCACTTCTGCGGAAACGTGTTTGCGCATGGTCAAATTCTCCCGAAATCGCCGCCGCTTTTCTTCACCGCGTTTAGGAAAAAGTTTACTTTTTTTACGATAATCCGGTTATCAGCTCCTCGTGATCCGCGTCACGCGTTCACCGCTGCCTACCAAAACCGCCAATACAAATACACCCAGACGACGATATAAACCGACCACAACAACAGCACGCTCTGATACCACGGTCGCGGGACGCCGTCGTCATATTGCCGGAGCGCCGAGAGCGTCCAAAGAAACGGACGCCATCGCGTCTCTTCGGCCGGCGAGGTGAGCAACGACACCGCCACGATGCCCGTCATCGCGATCGCCTGCGCGATGCCGGCCACGTAGAGCCAATGCAGGTTCACGCCCATCGCCGGCAGCCCGAGCGCCAGGGCCAGCGTGATCGCCGAGCCGCCGATGAGTCCGAACAGCGCGCCGGGATAATTGGTCCGCTTCCACAACAGTCCCATCAGCATCACCGAGATGAAGGGCGTCGCCAGGTAGGTCACGCCGTTCTGGAAATAACGGAACACGCCGCCCAGATGGGCGACCGACGGCGCGATCAGCGCCGCGAGGACCAGCGCCGCGGGCGAGGTGATGCGCCCCACCCGCACCAGCCGCGCATCGTCCGCCTCCGGACGGAACATCCGCTTGTAAACGTCCAGGCTGAAGATGGTCGCGGTCGAGTTGGCCAGCGCGCTGGTGGCGGACATCACGGCGGCGAGGAACCCGGCGAGGATGACGCCGCGCAAACCCCAATTGGGCGCGAGGTATTTCAACGCGAACGGAAACGCCTGGTCCTGGTTTTCCAACGGCGGCGCGGCGTGCATGACGTTGGTCCAGTGAAACACAATCAGGCCCAGGAAGCAGGTGACCAGCGGGCGAAGGAGGTTGATCACACCCGCCCACAACACGCCCATGAGACCGTCCCACGTGGAGCGCGCGCCGAGGATGCGCTGCGCCATGACCTGGTTGCCGGCGGAGTAGAAGATGAACACGCCGAATGTGGCCAGCACGATGCCTGGAAACGGCGCCGTCGCATCATTCGCGGGATGGTAAAGATGAAACCGTTCCGGGCTGGCGGCTGCCATCGCGGCCCAGCCTCCCGGCACCCTGTCGAGGGCCAGGAAAAACAGGACCACACCGCCGCCCACGAGCATCAGGCACTGCAACGCATCCGTCCAGATGACCGAGGAGAGGCCGCCCTTGGTGGTGTACAGCGCGATGAGCGCAACCATGCCCCAGAGGACCGCGAGGAAATTCCAGCCCGTGAGTTCGGTCAGGGCGAGGCTGCCGCTGTACAGCACCGGCACCATGAATACGAAGACATACGCGACCAGCATGACCCAACTGTAGATGTCGGCGCACAGCGGCCCGAACCGCCGAGCGAGAAATTCCGGGACCGTGGTGATGCGGTTGCGGAGCCAGATCGGGACGAACACCAGCGTCAACAACCCGTAGGTGGGCACGAGCCACCATTCCCAGTTGGCAATGCCCATGCCGTTCTTGTAGCAGGCGCCGACGGTGCCGACGATCTGCTCGCTCGACACGCTGGTCGAGACGAACGCCGCGCCGATGATAAACCACGGCAGCCGGCCCGAGGCGAGGAAGTAGCCGCGCGCCGTCTTTTCCTGGTTCCGTCCCGCCCACAATCCCACCGCGACCACGGCCACGATGGAGACAATGATGATGCCGATGTCGAGAGATCCGAGCGCGAAGTTCATGGTTCAATTGCCAGTCGTCGCGGCAGCCTTACTGCTGGAGGAACTTTTCGATCTTGCCGCAGACCTCGGCGACGGTTTTTTCGAAATACTCCCTGCCGGCCTTCGCGCTGGCGTAGCGCGGGTCGCTGGCGCGGGGCACTTCCCGCGCCGGCTTGGAGGCCGGCGTGAAGCCCGGACCGTCCACGATGGAAAAGTCGGGATACTTCAACGGCACGTTCTTCGGCGGCAGCGTGCCCAAGTCAACCGAGTCTTCGTTGTAATGCATCAGCACCGATGCCTCGGCGAAGTCGGCGTGCCCGATGGCGCCCGCGGCCAGCGCCTCGTCGGGAAACGAGATGGCGTAGTCCACTTTGGCCGGCGTTGTGTGGCTCAACTCGGTGCAGAGCCGTCGCAGCACCGCGTTGTGATTCACCGCGCCATGGCCGTTGACGATGAAAACATATTTGTAGCCCTGCGCAATGAGGCAGCGAGTCTCGGCCGCGACCACGAGCGCGAAGACCTCTTCGGGCAGGTAGTGGCTGCTCCACTGCCGCGCCGGGAAATCCATGCCGACGATGTATTGGTCGCGCTTGAAGCCGAGCGATTCCAGCGTGTCCGGGTCGCGCTCGCGCTCCGTGCCGAGAAACATGGTGGGCCGGACGACACCGCGGCGCAGTTCCTTGCAACAGGCGTGGGCGACGCAGCCGGCGTTGATCGGGTCGGTGCCCATCGGCATGTGCGGGCCGTGATACTCCAGCGGGGCCAGCGGGAAAAAAATGAGCGGGCATTCGGTCTGGCGCGCCCGGAGCTGGCCGGGCCGCAGCCATTCATACCGCGTTTCAAATCCGCCGTCGTTGTGTGGTTTGAGCATGGCAGTCTCCTCCTCTCCTTCCTTGCTTCGCGTCCGCGGAAACGGCTTTTCGCATGGTCGAATTATCCTGCAATCGCCGTCTTTTTTTCTTCACCGCGTTTAAGAAAAAGTTTACCTTTTTTACGAAATTCCGGTTTTTGGAATGTCGTGAGCGGCAAGCAACACAACAGGATAGGGTTCGACGATCTGGCGGAATCGAAAGAGTTCCGGCAGTTTTTTGTCATCGTCAAGGCGTTGACGGGCATTCTGGTGGAGTTGGTCAGTCCGGATGGCACGCGCATCAAACGCCTGTTTTCAAGACCCGCTGAATCCCCGGTTTGCCGCCTCGTCTATTCGCATCCCCGGGGGCGCCAGGCCTGCATCCACACCGATCTCCGCCACGTGCAGCAGGCCGCCTGCCGGAAACAGGCGTTCCACTATCTCTGCCATGCCGGCCTGATTGATATGGTGATGCCGATCATGATTAACGGCGAACACGTGGCCACCATCATCTGCGGACAGGTGTTGCCCAAACCCCACTCCGAGCAGGGCTACAAGCAACTGGAGCGCAAACTCAAACCACTGGGGTTTTCGCCATCCGTTCTCCGAAAAGCCTATTGGGACTCGCCGTACTGCTCGCTGGACAAGTTCAAGATCATCATGAACCTGTTCTCCTTTTTCGTGGAGCACTTCGGGGAGATCAGTTGGCGGCTGAAACAAGCCCGTCAGGAAGAAATCATTCCCATCCAGCAAGCCCAGAGGTTCATACACGACCATTTTCAAGAACCGATCACGCTGCGCGAGGTCGCCCAATCGGCCTCGTTGTCCCCCAACTACTTCTCGTCCTTGTTTCACAAGATGGCGGGCACGACCGTGAAACATTATCTCCAAACCATTCGCGCCAATGCCGCGAAACAACTCCTGACCCTGACGCCCAAGCGGATTACCGACATCGCGTTCGAAGTCGGTTTCAGCAACCAGACCGATTTCAACCGCGTGTTCAAGAAACGCGAAAGCTGCTCACCCCGCCAATACCGGCAGTCCTTCAAGGGTCGCTTCTCCGCGGACAACAGCCGGCGAACCACGCAGTAGTGTTCACATCTTCGTCTATTTCAGCGGCGTCACTTCTGACTGTAGCCTCTACCTTTCGTATCCCTAGGATCCGTCTCCCGCGTTCTTGTCTTCCGCCGTCTGGAGCTTTTTCATCTCGTCGCACATCTCTTTAAACCGCTGGTCTATGAGTGCTCGCACGGTCTTGTCGAGGTCGTTGTGTTTTTCGGATAGTATCAATCCGTAACTCGCTCTCATCTCTATCTCATGCGCGAGCAAGCGCGCGGATTCGCCTGATCGGCGATACCAATCTGGCTTGGCAATAATGTTATAAGCCCCTACGCATAGGACGCACCCCTCTTTGTCGGGGCGTTGATAAGTACCGCTCGGCATTTGAACCGGGTGCGTGTTTTTCACGAACTCCAGTCCGCACATCACCTTCCCAGTTTCGTTTCCAGCCGGCACTTCAATCTTAGCCTGACCAACTCCATCCAGACATGAATGGCTCTTGGCAAGTGCCGCCAGCTCGGATTGAATCTGCTTCACGTAGCGCTCCGCGATGGATTGCAGTTGTTTGACGATGTCTGGATTTGCTTGCACTGCGTCTTTACAGACCTTCTCCTGAGTCGTAAGACTCATATCCCAGTAATACTTCAGGTCTATACCGAAATTAACCGACACCAGCGCAGGAAATGCCGCGCTTGCGGCATACAACATCACTTTTCTAACGAAGCACACAACACTCCATCCTTTCTTGATTGGGAGACGAAAAAAGGGTCAGGCCTATATTTGTTGGGATGTGATCAATGGCTCCATCGTATGCGACTCTGGGCCTCCGTGGCATGACGTGCTTCTAGTGCGGCCATCCCGCTCTGTCAATGCAAAGATTACAGGAGGATTGTCAAACGGCCCGGCCCGCGCCATCACATGAAAGACGGCACCCTCAGACTCCACTCGAATCGGTCGGGCCATCATCCGGCGGTGTAAAGACGCCCCGCTGCGTGGCACATGTCAGAAGTTGACCCACCACACCATCACGCTGTTTCCGTTAGGCATTAGGATTGACGGGCAGGGACATCGGAGTATTCTCTAAACGTTGGTTATGAAGACGTATCGACAGAGCTTCAAGGAACCGAAAGGCAACGCGAGGGGTTGTGTCACGACCGTCGACCCCATCCAGACCTCCCACTCTTAGCCGACCGCATCCACATGGACCACAGCCTCGAAACGATCCGGAAAATTCCCGTTCGTAGGGAAGGCCCACATGAACAAGGCGACTAGTCCGTCTGACCAAATCAAGACTGGGCTGGAGATTGCACTGTTGGTGGTCTTGATGGGAAGCGCGGATTCCTGCAGCACCTCAGGCCACGAATATTACGACAATCCTCTCGGTTTTTTCGGCATTGAAGATCATACTAATACCGATAGCGTTGTGATCCCTGTTGACTTTGATAGCGGAAGTAATGTGCATGAATATAGTCGGCGTGGGCATGAAAGTCGTGGGTCGGCACACCATGGCAATGCGTCGGGGCACCATGACGGTGGCGGGGCCAGAGGAGGAAGACGGTAAACCGCACAATTTCATTGAACAGAAACGGACCTGATAACCTACGAAACTTTCAAATCAAATGACACGTGTTTCCAGCCTTTTGCCCCTCGCGCTATGGGCGGGTGCCTGGGGTGTATTGTCGGCGGACCTTTCTGCGGCGGAGCAGAAAGAAACACAGCAGAAACCTGCGGTTACGCAACAGTTGTTCGCGTCGCCGGATGAGGCTGTAAAAGTCTTGCGGGCGGCCGTCGAAGCCAATGATAAAGCAGCCTTGTGCAAACTTTTCGGTCCAGCGTTCCCCGAACTTTTAACCGGTGACGAAGTGTTGGACGCGAAGCATTTGCAGAAGTTCGCCACCAAGTTGTCGCAATGCTGCAAGCAAATGAAAGATGGCGAGGACAGAATCACTCTTGAGGTTGGCACGGAAAACTGGCCGATGCCGATTCCATTGGTAAAAGCGAACGGGCAATGGTATTTCGACACGGTCGCGGGCAGGGAGGAGATCATCTGCCGACACATCGGGAAGGACGAACTCCACGCCATCGGCGTTTGCCGTGCTTACGCAACGGCGCAACGGCAATACGCCAGCTTGAACCCGGAGGGGAACAGAGGAACGACATACGCGCAGAAATTCAAGAGCACGCCTGGAAAGAAGGATGGACTCTACTGGCCGTCGGCGGAGAATGAACCCGCCAGCCCATTCGGACCTTTGGTGGCGAAAGCTCATGCCGAGGGTTATGGCAAGAATAAGGACGAGGGTCCGCACCCGTTTCACGGTTATTATTTCAGAATTCTGACCCGGCAAGGCGAGACTGCACCCGGCGGTGAAATGAACTACATGAGCGACGGCAACCTGACGCGGGGATTCGCCCTGGTGGCTTATCCAATGCGTTGGGACCAATCCGGCATCATGACATTTATCGTCAATCAGGACGGGAGAGTTTTTCAGTGCAATTTGGGCAAAGAGACTTCCCGGATTGCGGGGGCGATGAAGGAATACAATCCGGACAGCAAATGGACGCTCGTGCAGGATAAGGGTGTATTGAGCGCGGTGTCCGAGAAATCCAACTGAAAAACTCGTATGTAATCATAGAGTCAGCTCCTGACTCTTGATAGTTGTAGTTTCAGTCTCGCGAGCTTGTCAGCCAATGCCTTGTCTTGCATCGCTTGCCGCTCCAACCGTTTCACCACCTGCAATACGCTGCCGCCATCCCGATAACCCCGTTCCTTCGTCGCATCCACCCGCCGTTCCCGAAAAAGGGGTCAGTCCGATAGTTTTTGGGATGTGATCAATGGCTCCATCGTATTCGACTCTGGGCCTCCGTGGCATGACGCGCTTCTAGTGCGGCCATCCCGATCCGTCGATGCAAAGATTCCGGAACTGACACCCTTTTTGCTTATCCGAGTTGTCAAACGGCCCGGCCCGCGCCACACTGAACGGCGCGTTGATTGGACAACAGGAAGGCTGCGACCATGAAACCTCGAAATCTCCGGACGTTTGGCATCGCGCTCAGCGGATGGCTGCTTGCTTCGGGCGCGATGGGCGCAACGACTCCGGCGGAAAATGCTGCGGCTCCGGCGTCCGCCGTCGAGGCCGAAGCGCCGAAGGACGTGCGCATCACCGCCGATCTCGCGACGGCGATCAACACGATGCGTGGCGGCATCGGCGCGTCGTGGCACGCGATCGAGGAGCCGATCCCGGTTTCCGAAAAGCCTCATCCGGTTTTCCACAACAAGAGCCACGGCGGCAGCGGCTGGGGCGCGTATCCGCCGGCGGAGGACGACGCGGCGTGGGCGCAGATTGACCGGCACGCGCGCTGGCTGGGCCTGGACTGGAACCGCGTCGAGTTCGAGCAGCGCATCTACGAGCCGGAGCGCGGGCGGTTCAGTTGGGACAACCCGGAGATGCGCATCCTCTACCGCATCCTCGACTGGTGCGAGCGGAACAAAGCCGACGTGTTTCTCCAGCAGATGTGGGGCAACGTGAAGTGGAACACGTTCCCGGAATGGCGCGACGACCCCGTCACGCGCGTTCACAGCGGCCCGCTCTCGATGGAAGACTTCGGCGAGGGATTGGCGACGCTGGTCGAGCATCTGGTGAAGCAGCGCGGTTATACCTGCATCCGCTGGGTCTGCATCAACAACGAGCCGAACGGCAACTGGTCGTGGTGGCAGGAGCCGCCCAACCGGGTCATGCCGCTCAAGCCGGGCCTCGCGGCGGTGCGCAAGGCGCTGGACGCGCGCGGCATCCGCCTGCCGGTGTCCGGGCCGGACCTGACCGGCGGTGTGCCGGAGTTCAACACGGCGAAGTTCGATTTCCACGAGCTGCTCGGCGCCTATGATTTTCACACTTACGACGAAGATTTCGACTGGCGCGGCAAGCGGCCGATGCAGCCCTTCGACGCCCGCACCGCCACTTGGACGGAGTGGGCGCACGCGCACGGCAAGCCGCTGTTCATGTCGGAGTTCGGCACGATGGCCAACGGCTGGGGCGGCGATCATCCGGGGCCGGGTTCCTACGAATCGGCGCTGAAGGACGCCGAGCTGGTCGTGCGCCGGCTGAACGCCGGGGTGGACGGGTTCAACCGCTGGAGTTTCATCAACCGCGGCGATCTCGACGGCCAGTGGCAGTTCATCGAAACGTGGGACCGGAAAAGCCAGAAGCTCCTCCACGACTACACGCCGCACCCGAACACTTACTTCCTGCCCGGCTTGCTGACGCGCTTCATCGCCAAACACTCCACCGTGCTCGCCTGCGCGGTGGATGGCGGCAAGGCCGGCCCGTGGCAGCGGGTGTTCGCCGCCCTGCTGCGGAGTCCGAAGGGCAACCTGACGCTGGCCGTGGTCAACGACGCCCCGGCCGCCGTTGATGTGGCGTTTGATTTTCGCGGCGTTTCAAACGCCGCGAAGCTCTGGCGCTACAGCGTCAACCAGAGCCAGCGAGACCGCGCCGACCTGAAGATCGAGCCGGAGGCCGGTTTTCCCTTGTCGTCATCTTCCGCGTCGTTCAAAGATCGCGTCGCACCGATGAGCCTGACGATTTATTCCACCTACAAGCTCAGGCACGCCGACAACGGCATCATCGCGGAATAAAAACCAGGAGGTCCTTCACTGAAATGAAAACGTTTCTCGCGGTCTTGCTGCTGGCGCCGCTGGCCGCGCTGCGCGCCGACGACCTTCCCGCTCCGCCTTGCCTGGACTCGCTCGATGCGGTGAGGAGTCACGTGCGCATCGGTGCGGAGATTTTTCTCGATCCGGGCTACACGCAGGACGAAATCCGGAAACACTTCGCGAAGATGAAGGAGACCGGCCTGACCGTGGCGCGCATGTTCATCCTCTGGGACCATGTCGAACACAAGCCGGGCGAGTGGCGGTTCGATCTCTACGATCAGGCTTACGCCGCGGCGGCGGCCAACGGGATTTCCGTGCTGACCACGCTGTGCCCGGAGGACCCGCCCGGATGGGCGCGGCTGACGCCGTTCTATCACCACAAGCTGGTGTTGAACACGCCGGCGTTGCGGGAGCACGCGGCGGAATATCTGCGGCGCGTGGTCACCCGCTACAAGGACCATCCCGCGCAAGGGCCGTGGTCGCTGGCGAACGAGCCGGCCGGCCTGCCCGAAAAGTTCGACGCCCCGACGCTGCGCCAGTTCGGCGAATGGTTGCGGCAGAAGCATGGCTCGGTGGAGCGGGTGAACGCGCGCTGGTTCCGGCCCATCGAGAGTTTCGAGAAGGTCGGCTTCGGACCGGAGTTTACGAGCGGCGGCTGGACCGATTTCGCGGCGTTGGTGGATTGGAAATGCTTTCGAGTCCAACAGCAGACCGACCAACTGGCATGGGTGCGCGATCAGGTCCGGCTTTACGACCCGAAGCACCTGACGCACGCGAATCCGTCGTCGCTTGCCAACAACATGCCTGCGGGAGGCGCGGACCTCTGGTCGGAAAAGCAGGTGCTCGATTTCGCCGGCACGACCATGCACGCGAGCTGGCAATTCGCCCATTACCAGCCTGCGGACACCGAGCTCGGCATGGCGTTCATCACCGACCTGTTGCGAAGCGGCAGCGGCACAGCGCCGTGGTGGGTCACGGAATTGCAGTCCGGCATGAGTTTGTATGGCACCCGGCCGTTCTGCCCCACCGGCGGAGAACTCACGCGCTGGATGTGGGAGAGCATCGGTGCGGGGGCGAAGGGCGTGGTTTTCTGGTGCTGGCATCCGCGGCGCTTTGGACGCGAAGGCGGCGAATGGGGATTGGTCAACGCCGACGCGTCGCCGACGCCCCGCTCCGAGGCGGCGGCGCGGGTCACGCGGGCATTGGCCGGCCCGGCGGCGTTTTTGCATCATGCCGAACCGCTGCCCGCCCGCGTCGCGATCCTCTACGACCGCCAGGCACTGGTGCTCGGCGCGATTGACGAACGCTCTCCCAAGGACGGCGACCGCGTCATGCTCTCGCTGCTCGGTTGCCACCGGGCGCTGTGCGAGCGGCAGATTCCGGTGAATTTCATCAACGAGGACGAGCTGCGTCGCGGCGCAGCGGACCGCTACGCCGTGCTCTACCTGCCGCACGTCTATGCGATGGACGATGCCACCACGGCTGCCGTGCGCCGCTATGTGGCCGGCGGCGGCACGGTCTGGGCCGATGGGCCGGTGGCTTGGAAGGACAGTGACGGCAAAGTGCGGCCCGAAATTCCCGGCGGACTGACGGACGTGTTTGGCGTGAAAGTCGGGGATTTCCAGCCGGTCAGCGAACCCTTCCGTTTGACGCCAGAGGACAAGCAGGCGGGCGATACGATGCGATTGTCCGTGACCCTGTGCGGCGCGGACGTGCTGGCACGGGACGCGGCGGGACAAGTAGTAGCGACGCGACATCGTCACGGCAAAGGCACGGCCATTTTCTTCGGCACGGCGCTCACGCTCGGCTACCATCGGCATCCCGATCCACAAGCCGGCGAGTGGATCGCCGCGCCGGCGCGGCCGCACGCGCGCGGGATGAGTGTTTCGGCCACGACCCGGGCGCCGCGTCTTTTCTTCCGTGGCATGAGCTGTCCCGACGGTCTCGTCGCCATCCTGTCCAACCCGGGCGCGGAGTGCCGCGCGCGGGTCGCATTTCGCGACGCGGCGGAGGACATCGAGGACGTGTTGTCCGGCCGGCGGTTCAAGGCGGCGGCGCGAAACGGCGCGAGCGAAATCGAAGTCACCGTGCCGGCCGGAGGCGTGGTGATGCTGCGCGCGGCGGCGCGGCGCTGACGGCAAACACCGAGGAGGAAAACTTATGAGACATCCAATGAACCATCGCGCGGCGATCCTGTTGCCGCTCGCGTTGACGCTGTTGGCACCTGCCGTCCTGCGCGCGCCGTTTGTCCGCGCCGACGACGCGCCGAAGCTCTTGTGGGAAATCGGCAAGGCCGACGGCGGCAATGCGGAGTTCGCGCTCGCGCCGAAAGACTACAACCGATTTGCCGAGGACGGGTTCTTCATCGTGGGCCGCTCGGATGCCGCGAGGGACTGGCCCTACGTCCATCCCGGTCCCACGGACGGCTGGGCGGGCGGACGCGAGCACGCGTTCACAGTCGTCTTCGGCGTGAGGAAGGCGCCGCGCGAAGGCGGGTGCCGTTTACTGCTGGATCTGCTTGAGACACATTACGCCGCGCCGCCCCGCCTCCGGGCGGAGATCAACGGCCAGCCGTTCGAGTTGTCCTTACCAAAAGGCGGCAGCGACGCTTCGATTCGCGGCGATCTTGCGAAAAGCAAACCGCATCATGTGGCCGTCGAGTTTCCTGCGAAGCTGTTGAAGGCCGGCAACAACCGCATCGCCATCATTACCACCGAAGGCAGTTGGTTCCTCTACGACCGCGTCGCGCTCGAAGCGCCCGCTGCCGTCGAGGCCGCCGCCGTTGCCAATCCCGGCAAGCTGGGGCGTCCGCTGGCGCCCAAGCCGGCCAAAATCGAGCAGGTGATCGTCGTGTTCAAGACGCACTTCGACATCGGCTACACCGATATGGCCAGCAACGTCGTCGCGCGTTACCGCACGACGATGATTGACAAGGCGCTGGAGGTCGTGGACCAGAACCGCGACTTGCCGCCCGCGCAGCAGTTCGCGTGGACCGTGCCCGGCTGGCCGATGCACCAGATCCTCGACTGGCCGGAGCAAACGCCGGAACGCAAACGGCGCGTCGAACAGGCGCTCAAGGACGGCCGGTTCGTCGTTCACGCGCTGCCGTTTTCGACGCACACCGAGATGTATGAGCCTGAAGATATCGTGCGCGGCCTCGGCCACTCGTCGCGCGTGATGCGGTCGTTGGGCCTGCCGTTGTCGCGCGACGCGAAGATGACCGATGTGCCGTGCCACACGTGGATCATGCCAACGCTGTTGCGCCACGCGGGCGTGGAGTTCCTGCACATCGGCTGCAACTCCGCGTGCAGTTCGCCGCGCGTGCCGGCGCTGTTCTGGTGGGAAGGCCCCGACGGTTCGCGGCTGTTGACGTATTACAGCGCGGGCGGCTACGGCAGCGGATTGACGCCGCCGACCGGTTGGCCTTACAAGACCTGGCTCGCGCTCATCCACACCGGCGACAACCACGGCCCGCCCACGCCCGGCGAGGTCAAGAAGCTGCTCGACCAGGCGGCGAAACAATTGCCCGGCGTGAAGGTCCGCATCGGCCGGCTCTCGGATTTCGCCGACGCCATCCTCGCCGAAAAAGCGAAACTGCCGGTCGTGCGCGGCGACATGCCGGACACGTGGATTCACGGCCCGATGTGCGATCCCGCCGGCGCGAAGCTCGCGCGCAACACCCGTCCCGCCATCGCCGCGTGCGAGGCGCTCGCCGCGCAACTCGACGCGTGGGGCGTCCAGAGGCCCGGCACCGCCGCGATCATCGCCGCCGCCTACGAGAAAAGCCTGCTCTACAGCGAGCACACCTGGGGCGGCGCGCTCTATTGGATCACGCCTTACGGCAAGGACACGAAATGGGGCTACGGCGATGTCTGGAAGGCCGAGCGCGCCGCGGGCCGTTTCCGGCGGCTTGAAGATTCGTGGGCCGAACACACCGCTTACATCGAGGCCGCGCGCGATCTCGCCATGCCGGCGCTGGAGAAAAACCTGCAAGCCCTCGCGCAAAACGTGGGCGCCGACGGTAAACGTTTCGTCGTTTACAATCCGCTCCCGTGGAAACGCGACGGCGTCGTGTCGGTGAAGAGCGACGCGGCCTTCGCCGCAGTGAAGCCAACCGACGGCGTCGATGCGTTACCGGTCGAATCGCGCGGCGGCGAACTGCGCTTCGTGGCGCGCGACGTTCCGGCGATGGGCTATCGCACCTACGTCTCCGTCAAAGCCGAACTGCCCCCTTCGCGGCTGGCTGGCGACGCGAAGAGCGCGACCATCGAAAGCCCGTTCTTCAAAGCCGTGCTCGACCCGGCGCACGGCGCGATCCGCTCGCTCACCGACAAGCGCACGGGCCGCGAACTGGTGGACGCCAACGCCCCACATGGTTTCGGCCAGTATCTCTACGAGCGGTTCGACGCCAACAACACGGCTGATTTCGTCAACAGCTATCTCAAGATCAAAGCGACCTGGGCCGCCAGCGAACTCGGCAAGCCCAACCTTCCGCCCGCCACCGAAGCGCCCTACCGCGCCGCGTCGCCGGCCAATTGCACGCTCAGCGTCGAGAGCACGCCGGTGTCCATCACCGCGACGATGCGCGCCGCCGCCGGCCCGAACCTGCCGCACGCCGTCACCACGCGGCTCATTCTCTACGCCGACGAGCCGTTCGCGGATCTCGAAGTCACCCTCCACGACAAGGCCGCCGACCCGTGGCCCGAGGCGGGCTGGATTTGCCTGCCGTTCAAGGTGGAGTCGCCGCGGTTCCGGCTCGGCCGGCCCGGTTCGATCATTGACCCGGCGCGCGACATCATCGCCGGCGCAAACCACAACCTCTTTTCCATCAACACCGGCATCACCGTCACCGACCCGCGCGGCCGCCGCGTCGGTGTCTGCGCGCTCGACAATCCGCTCGCAAGCCTCGACACGCCGGGCTGCTGGAAATATTCGCCCGATTTCGTGCCACGGCGGCCGGTGGTTTACTTCAATCTGTTCAACAACCAGTGGACGACCAACTTCCGGTATTGGAACGAAGGCACGTGGACCTCGCGCGTCCGGTTGTGGACGAACGATCGCGCCAACGCCGAACGCGCGCTCATCACGCCGTCGCTGGAGGCGCGCTATCCGCTGCTCGCCGCCGTGGCCGATGGTCCCGCCGGCAAACTGCCGACGGCACGGAGCGGATTGGAGTTGTCGCGCAAGGGCGTGCTTGTGACGGCGTTCGGAGCAAACCCCGACGGCGCAGGCACGGTGTTGCGGCTCTGGGAATACGCCGGCGGTTCCGGCCAGTGCCGCGTCCAATTGCCGGCGGGCATGAACGCGACGAGCGTCCAACCGGTGGATTTGCGCGGCTGTCCGGCGGGCAAACCCATCGCGATCAAACAGGGCGCGTTTGCCGCCGACCTGAAAGCATTTGCGCCCACGAGCTTCGTGATTGTAGCCTCGGAAAAGAAACAACTATGAAAAAACTTCTGCTCCTTCCGCTCCTTGCCGCAGCCGTGGTCGCCTCGGAGGACTGGCCGCAATTCCGCGGGCCGGCGGGCGACGGGCATTCGGACGCGACCGGATTGCCGCTGACCTGGAGCGAAACGGAGAACGTGCGCTGGAAGACGGCCATTCCGGGCGAAGGCTGGTCGTCGCCGGTGGTGCTCGGCCGGCAGGTCTGGATGACGACGGCGATCGAGGACGGCCGCTCGCTGCGCGCGATCTGCGTGGACCGCGATACGGGCAAGATTTTGCATGACGTGGAAGTGTTCCACGTCGAGCAGCCGCCGCCGAAAAATACCGCGAACAGTCACGCGTCACCATCGCCGGTGGTCGAACCGGGGCGCGTCTATGTCTGTTTCGGCACCAGCGGCAGCGCGTGCCTCGACACGGCGACGGCGAAGGTAATCTGGAAGAATACGGAACTGACGATCAGCCACAAGGAGGGGGCGGGCAGCTCGCCGATCCTTCACGGCGGTCTCTTCATCCTCTGCTGCGATGGGACGGACGTGCAATACATGGTGGCGCTCGACAAAAACACCGGTCGCATCGTGTGGAAGACCCAGCGCAGCGCAGCGGCGATCCTGGAGGGCAAGCGGCCCGATCTCCGCAAAGCGTTTTGCACGCCGCAAGTGATCCACGCCGCCGGCAAGGAACAACTCATCAGTGTCGGCGCGTTTCGGGCCTACGCCTACGAGCCGAAGACCGGCAAGGAAATCTGGTTTTGCAACCTGCCCGGTTTCTCCAATGTGCCGCGGCCCGTCTTCGGCCACGGGCTGGTGTATGTCGGCACCGGATTTATGAAACCGGAACTCTGGGCAATCCGGCCGGACGGGACGGGCGACGTGACGCCAACGCACGCGGCGTGGAAGGTGTCCAAAATGGCGTCGTTGAAACCGTCGCTGCTGCTCGTCGGTGACGAACTTTACATGTTGAACGACGGCAGCGGAACATTGACGTGCCTCGACGCGAAGGGCGGAGAGCCGGTGTGGCAGGAAAAAATTGGCGGCAGCTATTCGGCGTCGCCGGTGGCCGCGGACGGGCGGATTTATTTCTTCAACGAGAAAGGCCAGGCGACAGTGATCAAACCGGGCAGGACGTTCGAGCGGCTCGCGACGAGCCAGCTCGACGCCGGTTGCATGGCCACGCCGGCGGTCACAGGCCGGGCGCTGATCGTGCGCACGAAGACGCACCTGTATCGGATCGAGAATACGGCGAAATAAACCGGAAAGCCGAAGTTGACTGTAGCACCGGCATCCTTGCCGGCTCGGCTTCGTTTTTCGGGACAAACCGCGCTGCGGCGCAGGTTGATTTTTCGCATCTTGGCGGACGGGCTCCAAGTGGGTAAACTATGGGCATGTCATTTCAGATTCGCATTTTGATCACAGCGGTGGTGGTGACGGTCCTGCTCGGCGGAGCGTTGGCGTTGCGCTGGATGGCGTCTCCACGCCTGCCGGCCGCGCCCGCGCCAGTGATGTCGACGAACCTCAAGGTCAAGCTCCCGCGCTGCGAAGTCGGCGCGGAAGGAACCACGGCGGTGGTCAAAGTCTACGTGCAAGTGCGCAACGACGGCGTTGCGCCATCGCGGCTGGGGCCGGGATCGTTCTGGCTGCTTGACGCGGACGGCGTTCCGCATCTGGATCGTTACGCGGCGGAGAAACCATACGCGCCGCCGCTGGCGTTGAAGCCGGGCCAGACGGGACCGGAAATGGAACTGAAATTTGTCCTGCCGCCCAACCTCCTCGCGCACAAGCTGGTGTTATTGATCGGCGAAGCGCCCAGGGGACAAGTTGTCGGCAGCCCGCCGCCGAGTCAGGGAATTCGCGTGCCGGTGAAGGAAGACGGCCCGCCCAAAGGGCCGTTCAACGAAGGCGAATGGAAGACGTTCGTTGGCACGCGCTGGCGGTGAACTTCGAGGGCGGCAACACGCTGGCGCTCATGACGGAAAGAACGATGCACTCAAAAGCTGAAGTTGCCCGTAGCGCCGGCATCCTTGCCGGCACGACTTCGGTTTTCGGGATGAACCTGTTGCGATGTTTGCTGATGACGGTTGGATTGGCCGTGCTGACCGGGTGTTGGACGGCGGACAAGAACGATACGACCTACAACACAAAACAGATCCTGATCCGCGACACGCGCCCGAACAACTAACTCGCCGCCCGCCGCGAGCGTCAGCCCTTTCCCATCTGCTCGCCAAACTTCTGCAGCACCTTGAGGAAGCCGGGCGAGAATTGTCCCGGCTCCGTCTCGATCATCCGCAACACTTCCGCCAGCGTGAAGAACCGGCCCGACTCGATCTCGCGCGGATTGGGCTGCGGCGGCGCGTCGGTCTGCCAGGTATAGAACGTGACGTGTTCCCAGCCGGTCTCGGCGCAGGCGGGAAATTTGAACAAGCGCGTGAGGGCGGCGCCGGCTTCGAGGCCGAGTTCCTCGCGCAGCTCGCGCCGGGCGCAGGTGTCGGCGTCCTCGCCCGCGTCCTGGTGGCCGGAGGCGGAAGAATCGTAGCAACCGGGATGCCTGTCCTTCGTCTGCGAGCGTTTCTGGAGATAAAGCCCGCCGGCGGAGTTGAACACAAAGATGTGCACGGCGCGGTGCATGAGGCCGCGGCGGTGAACCTCGCCGCGCGTCGCCTGGCCGATCACTTCGTCGCTGGCGTTGACGACATCGAAAAGTTCCTGCTGGTTGTCGGTGGTCATGGTCATTGGGGGACAATCACGTTTGCTTCGGTTCCGCCGGCGCGGGCGCGACCAGCTCGCGCGTCAGCAGCAACCACTGGGCCAGGCTCAATTCCTCGCCGCGCGCGGTCGCCGACGCGCCGACGCGTGTCAGCGCCGCTTCCAACCCGCCGGCCGTAACCGCGAGGCTGGTCCCGGATTTCGGCAGCAGGCCGCGCAACATTTTCCGGCGATGGCCAAAACCGGCACGCACCAGTTCCCTGAACGGCGCTTCGAGAGCCGGCTCCAGCAACGGATGCGGCGCCAGCCGCAGCGAGACGACGGCGGACTCGACGGCCGGCGGCGGCATGAAACAACGCGGCGAAATGATGTGTTCGCGGCGCACCTCGTAGAAAAGCTGCGTGAACAACGTCAGCGCGCCGTAATCCTTGGTGCGCGGCTGCGCCGTGAGCCGGTCGGCCACTTCCCGCTGCACGGTGAGCACCATGCGCGGCGGCCGCGCGGGTGAGTCCACGAGCCGTTGCATCAGCGGCGTGGCGACGGCGTAGGGAAGGTTGGCGACCACCTTGAAGGAGGATTGGGGAGATGGAGGATCAGAGGGATGGAGGGATGCGATGGAACCGAAGTCGAACTCCAGCGCGTCGGCGTGAACCAGTTGCAATTTTTGCCGGCCGCCGAAGCGTTCACGGAGAAACTCGAAGAGCCGTCCGTCTTTCTCGACGGCGACGACGCGCACGTCGCGCTCCAGCAACACTGCCGTCAGCGCGCCGAGGCCGGGGCCGATTTCCAGCACAATGTCGTCAGCGTGCAGGCGGGCGGCGTCCACAATGAGATAGGCGATGTTCCGGTCCACCAGAAAATTCTGGCCCAACGCCCGGCTCGGTTGCAGCTCCAGCTGCTTTAACGCGGCGCGTGTCTCGTTCGGTGTCATCGGCCTATGATTGACCAACCAGCGCCGGCGCGCAAGCCGCACGCAACTTTGCAAAACGGCCGGTGTTGGTCTTCGTGCGCACGGCAACGAGGCCGTGCGGATGGATTGAAAACAACCTGGAGACATCGTTCATGAGAGCATCGGTCCTGAAAATGCTGGTTTTAGGCTGCGCAGTCGCGCTGGTCGCGCCGTCCTTCGCGTTCGGCGGAGACAAAGGGGCGGATGGCAAACGCGGATTGGGCCCCATCGAAGACGCGCTGGCCAAGGTGGAGCTCACCGACCAGCAAAAAAAGAAGGTTGAGGACTGCAAGGCGAAGTTCCGCGACTATATGCAGTCCCGCCAGGAAGAGATGAAGGCCGCGAAACAAAGCGACGATCCGACCAAAAAAAAGCAGCTTGGAAAGGCCCTTCGGGAAAAACGTCAGGACCTGATTGACGGCATCCGCGCCGTGCTCACCGACGAACAAAAGAAGACGTTTGACGAAGCAATGCCCAAAGCCGACGCGCACGGCAAGGGCGGCGCCAAGGGGAAACCCGACGCCGGCGGCACCGTCACGCAGTAACGGCAGCGCACCTCTCAAAGGCGCGGCCGGGTTTCAGGATGGCGGCCTTTCTTCCGGTGGCCGCACATCAAAATCCCGCGAGTTCGTGGATTTTGGAAACGATGCGCTCTTCGAGGGACGGTGCCCACGGCCCGGGGTGTGTGCGGCTGTAGATCATCGCGCCGCCGGCTTCATAGCCGCCCTCTTCGAGCACGCGGCGGCTCGGTATATAGGCGAAGACGTCGTTGCTGTAACCCGCCACCCACACGGCAGGACCGGCCAGTTCCTTTTTCAGGCGCAACGCGTAATCCACCACCACCTCGCCGCCGATGGCCACGAGCACGAGATCGTTGCCGAAGCGAACGACCTGCACCGGGCACGGATAATTCGCGGGCACCTTGCCCTGATCCATCTGGTTCAGCAGCCACTTCGCATGGCCGCGCTCGTATTTGTTTTTGGAGTCGAGCAACTTCTGCAAGTCCTCGCGCGGGGGCAGGGGCGCGTAGTCGAGGGCGACTTCGCTGAAGGCCGCTCGCAACGGGCCGGCGAGCGGGCGCGGCACGGTGTCCAGCGCGGTCTCGACGGCGTCGGCGAGCGCGCGGCCGTGATGTTGCACGAAATCCGGCGTGCGGCGCGGATACGGATTCTGGTCGCCGCCGCAACCCTGCATGAAGAGCGCGACGGTTTCCGGGTGCGCCGCCTGGAGATATTCCTGCGCGTAGCCGGCGTAATCGCCGCAAAACTTGTAAAAGCTCAACGTCGTGTTGTGGCACGAGTAACCGAAGAGCAGGGCGCGCAATTGTTTTCCGTCGGGACTGGTCACGCGCAGCACCGGCACGTCGTGATCCACCGGCCCGTCGGGATTCGGCGCATTGGTGAAACCCCTGGCAGTCGGCCGGCGGCGGTTCATGGCGAAACCGCAGCGCGCGTGAAGATAATCCAGGCGCGCCGGCGCGAGTTGCTTCAGCGCGTCGCCGATGAGCTGGAAGGTCTTGTCCTCGAGCTGCCGGCCATAAGCCTCTGCCTCCTGCTGGCGTGCCACGTCGCCATCGTCGCTGTTGGCGCCGTTCAGGCGAAACTCCGGCCCGCTGTGCGTGTGCGACGCGTTCAGCAGCAGCGATTCCGGCGCGAGCTGGTAAGCCTCCCCGCAACGTTTGGCCAGCGCCTGCCGCAGCGTGCGCGGCACGCCGATGAGATCATACGTGACGATCACCAACCGCGCGCCCGCCGCGTCCTCGACCGCCAGCGCCTTCGCGAACAAATCCTGCGCGACGCCCTGCGAGGAGTTGGTGCGCGACGCGAAGCCGGCCATCCACATGCTATGCTCTGGCGTGATCTTCACAGCCGCCGCCCCGGCTTTCCAGACGGCGTTGGTTTCCGTGGCCGCGTTCAAACCAACCGCCGATAACAGACACGCCAGCATCACCACCCGAAGGATGGGTTTCATAAGCACCTTCCTTTAACGACACGTCTTTCGACGCTATTTTTTATCTGTCGCCGCCTCGATACGATAGAGGGCGGCTTTCGTTCGCAGAATAAGGGCCTTGCCCGAAACGGCTGGCGAGGCCATGCATCCCTTCTCGAGCGTGTTGACCGCCAGTACCTCGAAGGCGCGGCCGGGTTTGAGAATGGTGGTCTTGCCTTGCTGATTGGCAAAGTAGAGCCGCCCGTCCGCGTAAACCGGCGAGGCGGCGTAGTTGCCGGTGAGCTTGTCCTTCCAGACCTCCTTGCCCGTGGCGACTTCGAGACAGGTGATGTCGCCGCCGTCGCTGACCATGTAGAGCAGGTCGTCCACGATGATCGGCGAGGCGGTCCGCGCCACGTGTTTGTCGAACTTCCAAACCACGTGGCTGTCCGTCACATCGCCCTGACCGCCGAGGCGGACGGCCCAGAGCTCCGATGCGCCGGAACCGGTGATGAACAGGCAGCAACCGTTGGCGAAGAGCGGCCGGGGCGCGGCCGACCAAGCGATGAAATGCACCTTCCACAGCTCGCGGCCGGTGCGAGGGTCGTAGGCATACGATGCCTTCGCGCCTGGGCTGAACATCTGCGGCTGGCCGTCCACGTTGACAATGAACGGCGTGCTGTGTGCCTTGCGAAGGTCACCGTCTTTCGCAAATTTCTGAAAACCCTCCGCGTCGTTGAACTTGATCGAGCGATTGGTTTTCCAGACGGTCTTGCCGGTCTGCTTGTCGAGCGCCACCAGATACTGCAAGTCCGCGCCGTCCATCGTCAGGATCAGAAGATTCTCGAAGAAGACCAGCGACGAGGCCGGCCCGCGATAATGGCGGCAGGGCAGGTCCTGCCGTTGCCAGAGGACCTTGCATGTCGTGGTGTCCAGGCATGCCGTGCCGTAACAGCCGAAGTGGACATAGACGCGGCCCGGCTCAATCGCCGGCGACGGCGAGGCGTAGCCGTTGACGGCGTTGCCCAGTGGTTCGGGATTGTCGCAGTGAAACAGTTTCTCGTTGAACCGGACCTTGCCGGTATTGGCGTCCACGCACATGACAAAAAAATCGTGGCCATCCTCTGTCGCCGTGGTCAGCCAGATTTGGTCGCCCAGCACCACGGGCGTGGACCAACCGCGGTAAGGAATCTCCGTCTTCCATCGGACGTTTTCAGTCTCGCTCCATTGCAGCGGTAAGCCGGCGGGTTTGTTGTCGCCCGGTGCCGCGGCGTATCCGTTGCCCCACGGTCCACGAAACTCCGGCCAGTCCGCCCGCGCCGTTCGCAGGCCCAGCGACGACATCATCACCACCAGCAAACCCATCAGCAACGGTCGCAAGATATTCATGCAGGTCATCATAATCTCCATTCGACAGCATCCAGCCGGACGTTCGCGATTCTGCCGGTTGGGGTGGGATTCTTAAAGCATTTATTCGCCCATCGGGTTTGCCGGCCGTCATCGTCGCCGGCTGCTCTTGACAACGGTCACGGTCAGGCATTTCATCGCCGCTGACAAACCATGAATACACCACCGCCGGACAGTCTTCCCCAGCCGCAGCGTGGTTTCAACACTTCACGCCGCGGGTTTCTCAAGACGGTCAGCGTTCTTCCCATCGCCCTGGGCGCCGCCCGGCTCGCCAGCCGAGCCACGGCCGCGCCCGCGGCGGCGGACGCGCTGCCGCAAATCCCCTTCGGCCGCTACTCGATGTCACGGCTGGTGTGCGGCGCCAACCCGTTCAACGGTGGCTCGCATCTCTCCGTGTTCGTGAACAAGGAGCTGAAGCTGTACTACACGCCGGAGCAAATCTTGAAGACCCTGCGGCGTTGCCAGGAGGTCGGCATCAATTTCTGGCAGTCCGGTGGCAAGCTCCACTGTGAGCTGTATCAGCAACTCGTCGCCGAAGGCAGCAAGATGCACTACATCTCGCTCGGCGCCGATCCGAAGGAAATCGAGACGTATCAGAAGCGCGGTTGCGTCGCCATCGCCCATCACGGCGAGGTCACCGACCGGCTCTTCAAGCAGGGCAAACTCGACGACATCCACGACTTCCTCAAGCGCGTGCGCGACGCCGGGCTGATGGTGGGCGTCTCGACGCACATGCCCGCCGTGGTGGACGCCATCGAGTCGAAGGGCTGGGATGTGGACTTTTTCATGTGCTGCGTCTATGAGCGCCATCGCAGCGCGGAGGATCTGCAAAAACTGCTCGGCGCGGTGCCGATTCCCGTGGGCGAGGTTTATTTGCAAAGCGACCCGCCCCGCATGTTCAAGGTCATACAGCAAACCAAACGGACGTGCCTGGCGTTTAAGATTCTCGCCGCGGGCCGGCTGTCCGAACGCCGCGAGTGGGTCGAGAACGCTTTCAAGCAGACCTTCGCGGGGATCAAGCCGACCGACGGCGTCCTTGTGGGCATCTACGACAAATTCTCCGACCAACCCGTCGAGGATGCGGGATACGCGCGGCGTTTCGGCGCGGTTCGGGTTGATGTCGGAAACAAGAGCTGACGGCAACCGGCAGTCACAATTCCCCGCCGCGTCTGAGCTTCTTCGCGCCGAACCTGGCTCGCACGGCGTCCGCCACCCGGTTCAGATCGTCCCGCCGGTTGGAGCCGCGATCCAACAAGTCCAGTTGTTTTGGACTCCGCAGCAGATTCTGGCCACCGACTCCAATCAGCCGCACCGGCCGCGGCTCCTTCAGTTCGCGCCGCATCAACTGAATGGCCACTTCCGCGATTTGCCCCTCGTCGTCGGTCGCCTCGGGCAGCGTCGTCCGCCGCGTCAGGGTGGTGAAATCACTCCAACGCAACTTCAACTGCACCGTGCGCGCCCGAACGCCTTCCGCGCGCAGCCGCCGGCCCACTTCGTCCGCGAGTTCCCACACGGTGCGCTCCAGCGTTTTCATCTCGCTCACGTCCTTCTCGAACGTCGTCTCGTTGCTGATGGACTTGGCCTCGCCGTAAGGCTCCACGGGCCGGTCATCCTCGCCCAGCGCCCGCGCTTTCATCTCGTCCGCCCACACGCCGAAGCGCACCCGAAGCGTCTCGATTGGAAACCGCTGCAAGTCGCCGATGGTATGGATGCCGATCTCGTGAAACACCGGTTCCGTTTTCTTGCCGATGCCCGCGATCCGTCCGATGGGCAATGGCCGCAACAGGTCGAGCTTGTCCGCGTCCGTGATCACCATCAACCCGTCGGGCTTGCGCATGTCCGACGCCAGCTTCGCCAAGAATTTATTCAACGCGATGCCCACCGATGCCGTCAGACCGGTCGTTTCGCGAATGCGGCGCTTGATCTCCCGCGCAATTTGCTCGCCATCGCCGAACAACCGCAGCGATGCGGTCACATCCAGATACGCCTCATCCACGCTCACCTGTTCCACCAGCGGCGTGAATTGCCGCAGGATGGCCATGACCCGTTCGCTCTCGCGGCTGTATTTGGCGTGGTCGCCACGCAAAAAAACCGCCTGCGGGCAAAGCCGATACGCCGTCCGCGACGGCATGGCCGAATGCACTCCGTACTTTCGCGCTTCGTAGCTGGCCGCCGCCACAACGCCGCGTTTGTCCGCCGGCGCGCCGACCACCACCGGCTTGCCAAGCAATTCCGGTCGGTCGCGCTGTTCCACCGACGTGAAAAACGCGTCCATGTCCACGTGCAGGATGGTGCGGTCCGCTGGCATAGGGGCAATTGTAACGCTTGCGACGCAATTGTCACGAGCGCCCATGGACGGAATGATGTCCTCAATCCGGCAGGACGGTTTTCCCTCATGCCAGGGGCCAAGGAAAAGCACGAACGTGCCGTTCTGCTCTTTCAGAGCGGCCGGCGGGCGCTGTGCCCGCCCAAGGCGGCGCTCGCGGACTCGCGTGCCGCGAGCTGGTTGACTTCGCCGTCTTCGGCGCGCATGAAAAGCTTCAAAACGCTCAGCAACAAAAAAGCTTGATGGCTTTGTCAGAGATGATACAACGTCCGGCACTTTCGGACTGAACGGCCTGCGATATTCGCAGGCCGTGTGTCATATAGGAAACGTCGTTGAGAAGTGCATAACGCGTTATGAACGAGATCGAGCAGACACTCGACAAGTGCTTGATGGCCATCGGAGCGGATTGCCAGCGTTTGCTCTTCGCCTTGCAGCAAAGCCCGGAAGCGGTGTGGAACGAAATCCTGAGAATGGAATCGGCCGGCCATGCGTTCCATGAGACCTGTTCCGGTTTCCAGGACAAGTCCGCGGCGCACGAAATCATGACTCTCATCGGCGCGCTGCGCGTCCAAATGGCCAAAGACGGGCTTATGGACCGTGAAGAGCGTGCCGCGTTCCGAAAGGCTGTATCGGCCATCAAGTCTTGCGCAAATCAGTTGCGAAACCTGTTCGGTGTAAAAAGCACTGTTAGTAATCGCCGCTTGAAGACATACGTTTTTTATTGCTCGAACCATTTGGATGCCGGCCGGCTGGCCGGTCTTGGCGAAGAAATGGGCGGAGAGACGGTCAAGACCATCGGTCTGCCTTGCTCCGGAAAAGTGGACGTGCCTTATTTGGTAAAAGCCCTGGAAACGGGTGCGGACGGAGTGGTGGTCGTGGCTTGCAAAAAATCGGAGTGCCGTCACTTCGAAGGCAGTCTGCGCGCCCACAAACGTGTCGAGGCGGTCGAATCCCTGTTGGAGGAAATCGGATTCGGCGCGGGACGGATGGCCGTCATCGAGTGCGCCAAAGACGGGGCCGGGCAGGCCTGCAAGGAAATCAAGCAGTTCATCGAACAGGTCAGAAATCTGTCCCCAATCCAAATCCCCGGTGGCGCCGTGAACAAACAGGAACCAAGGGTCGCATGAAACCAGACAGCCAGCTCGCCAGACGAATTGAGGCCGGAGAGTTCATTGTCACCGCCGAGCATGCGCCGCGGACCACGGCGACCCTGTCCGCCACGGAAGCGGCCTTGAAGGCCTTGGGCGGCAAGCTCACGGCGGTCAACATGGGCGACAACCAACACGGGGTGGCCATGTCTTCCCTGGCCGCCTCGGCGGCCGCGCTCAAATCGGGCCTCGAACCGGTTCTCCAGATGGTCACTCGCGACCGCAACCGCATCGCTCTCCAATCCGATTTGCTGGGAGCCGCCAGTCTGGGGATCAAGAATGTGCTGTGCTTGTCCGGCTACCATCAGACGCTGACCGGCTGTCCGGAGGCGATGAACGTGTTCGACGTGGATTCCACGCAGTTCATTTCGACGACCACCCGGATGGGCGAGCAGGGTTTGCTGGCTGACGGGACGAAGATTGACGGGCCGTTTGCAATGCTGGTGGGAGCGGTGGCCAATCCATTTCTGAAGCCGCTGGAACTCAATTTGATCAGACTCCAGAACAAAGTCGAGGCGGGCGCCCGATTCATTCAAACGCATCCGGTCTTTGATCTCGACACGTTCAGCCAATGGCTCGACGCGGTTCGCCAGGCGGGTCTCACGAAGAAGGTTGCGATTCTGGCCAGCGTGTTCCCGTTGGAGAGCGCGGCGGAGGCCCAAGCGGTGCTCAAGACCCATCCTGATTTTTACATCCCGGACGCCGTGATGGAACGGCTCCAAGCCTCCGGTAACGGCGGCGGGAAGCCGGGCTTCGCGCTCTGCGTGGAGACCATCAAGAAGTTGAAGACGATGGAGGGAGTGCGCGGGATTCATATTCTCTCCGGTGGCAAGGAAGCCGTGGTGCCGGAACTGCTTGCGGCCGCCGGGCTGGCCTGACCGGGAAAGAGCATGCCGGAGAAATATCACATCAAGACACGTCCGGTGCCGCCGCGACGCCCCCGCATCGGCAAACACGGCGTGGTGGATTGGCGGGAGGATTGCGCCCGGTGCCACAACTGCGTGAAGAAGGCCTGCGTTTATGACCGCTACCGGCAGGAGGCGGATTACATTCGCAACCTGAGCGAAGTGGAAGCGCTGTTCTTCGACTGCATGGGGTGTTTCTCCTGTGTGCAGGATTGCACGAAGGGCCTCTTGCGCCTGGCCGTCAATCCCGTCTATGAACGCCTCGGCAACAGCTACTGGAAACCCGACATCATCAAAACCACGTGGCTCCAGGCGGAAACCGCGAAGATCCCGGTCTCGGGCGCGGGCTACCGCGGACCGTTTTCCGGCCCGGGTTTCGATTCGATGTGGACGGACATGTCGGAGATCGTTCGTCCGACCCGCGACGGGATTCATGGCCGCGAATATATCAGCACATCGGTGGACATCGGGCGCAAGCTCCCGTATCTGGCTTTGCAGGGGGATCGGGTCATGGCCGAGTTGCCTCCCTTGGTGTCGGTCCCGATGCCGCTGATCATTGATCTCAGTTCCCCGGTCCATACGTTGCCGCAGCTCGATGCCCTGATCGAAGAGACGGCGGCGGCGACCGACTTGATTGCGATCATGGACGCCCGGCATCAGCCGGCGACAGAGAGTCATCTGCGTCATATCGCGTTCTATCTGGGGCCGGACAGTCCTCCGGTGCCGGCCGAGACGCTGCGAAAGACCAGGCTCGTGGAAATCGCAGACAGCCCTGCGGTGATCGAGCGCATCAAGGGAATCAAAACGATCCATCCCGGGATCGTGACTTCCATTCGGGTCGAGTTGACGGCAACGGGCCTCCATCGCGCTGTCGAGTTGGCTGGGATGCCGGAGGTGGAGGCGATCCACGTCATGGCGGACGCCAATGGCAACGAAATCGGCGTGCGATCGCCGCGTTTTCTGAAGGACATGCTCCGGCACCTTCACACCACCCTCATCGAGAAGGGCATCCGGGATGAGATCACACTGATTGCCGGAGGCGGGATCGCGCTGCCGGAACACATGGCCAAGGCGATCATTTGCGGCGCAGACGTGGTGACGATGAATCTGCCGCTGATGATCGCGCTCGATTGCCATCTGTGCGAGAGCTGCAAGCCGGGCCGGGCGTGCCCCGCCAGACTGGAAACGATTGATCGCGAGTTTGGCGTGGGCCGCATGACGAATCTCATCGCGGCCTGGCATGACCAGTTGATCGAGTTGATGGGGGCCATGGGCATGCGCGAGGCGCGCCGGCTGCGCGGCGATGTCGGCCGCGCCATGTTCTTTGAGCAACTTGAAGAGGAAACCTTCGGCAAGCTTTATGGCACCAGAACGAGGCATTAAAGAGCTGTTGCCCGGGAACACGCTGAAAACACGTGTGCCGCAGGAACACGTGGAGCGGGTCATCCGGCTGGCTCCGTCGCGCTATCGCAATGAAATCGCCAAGTATCTGGTCCATCGCAGCCAGGATTGCCGGCGTTGCGGAAAATGCGGTGAGGTTTGCACTCACCATGTTCATGTGCGCAACCCCGGCTTCAAGTATTTTGGCGAGCCGCTGCATCACTTGTGCATCGGGCCGGCCTGCGAAAAGACCGGGCATTATTGCGTAAAGCATTGTCCGCAAGGGGCGCTATCGGTCCGGGAAAGTCCGATGTATCAGGTGCTGGGCGATTATCGCTGGTCGAGCGACATGATTCTGGCGACCTGGAAAATGGCTGAGACCGGGGACGTGCCGCCGGCCGACTACGATTACGACTACGAGTGCGGCAATTCCGGCGGCGGTTTCGACCGGCTCCGGTTCAAATTTCCCAAGCGCCCGCCCGTGGCGCTGCGCGAGGACGAGATTGACACGAGCCTGCTGCTCAACAAGCGCGGCGATGGCCGGCCCAAGCTCAAGATCGATGTGCCGTGGTATGGCGGCGGCATGTCGTTCGGTTCGGTGAGCAACGTCACCCAATTGTCCAAAGCCCGAGTGGCGGTGGCGTTCAATACTTTCACCTGCACGGGCGAGGGCGGCTACATGGAGCGGATGCGGCCGTATGACGACCATGTGATTACGCAGGTGGCGACGGGCCTGTTCGGCGTGCGCGAGGAAACGATCCAGCGCGTGCCGATTGTGGAATTCAAGTATGCCCAGGGCGCCAAGCCGGGTCTGGGCGGTCACCTTCTGGGTGACAAGAACACGGTCGCGGTGGCCAGGATGAGGGAAGCGGTGCTGGGCATCTCGCTCTTCTCCCCGTTCCCCTTCCATAGCGTCTATTCCATCGAAGACCACATGAAGCACATCGACTGGATCAAGCACGTGAACCGGCGCGCGCTGATCTCGACGAAAGTTTCCACGCCCACGGATGTGGATATGGTGGCGGTGGGCAGCTACTCCGCGGGCACGCATATCGTCCACATTGACGGCGGGTATGGCGGAACGGGCGCGGCGCCGGACATCGCCAAGAAGAACATCGCCATGCCCATTGAATACGCCATTGGCAAGGTCCACCGGTTTCTCGCGGATGAAGGCGTCCGGGACAAGGTGACGTTGATTGCCAGCGGCGGCATTCGCTCGGTCCATGACGTGGCCAAGGCCATTGCCCTGGGAGCCGACGGCGTGGTCATTGGGACCGCGGAAATGGTGGCGTTGGGCTGCGTGCGGTGCAGCCGTTGCGAGAGCGGACGCGGTTGTCCGCGCGGCATCGCCACGACCGACCCCGAGCTCGCCCAAAAGATGGAGCTTGATTGGGGCACGCAGCGGCTGATCAACCTCTACAGCGCCTGGCGCAAGGTGCTGGTTTCCATTTTGCAGCGGCTGGGCCTGCGCAGCGTCTGCGAATTGCGCGGACGCACCGACCTTTTGATGCACTTGGATTACACGAAGGACGTGGCGACAACCACATGAACGGTGAATTGATCAAACATCTGGCCGCTTCAAGAAAACGGCTGGCCGAACAGCTCAACCACGCTTCGTCTTTGAAAAAGGAAGCCGAAGAAGGTGGCTGCGGCGTGGTGGGTTTCTGTTGCAGCGAGCCGGTGCCGGGCAAGCATATCTACGAACCGTCCCGGCAGATGCACAATCGCGGCAACGGCAAAGGGGGCGGCATTGCCGCGGTGGGCCTGGTGCCAGAGCAGCTTGGCGTCAGCCGCGAAGTTCTCGACAGTCATTACCTGCTGCATCTGGCGTTCATTGACACCCAGGTGCGGCCCGAAATTGAGGCGCAGTTCGTCACGCCGCACTTCGACATCGCCGGAACCGGCCGGCTCGACCAGGTCGCGGACTGGAAGTCCGTGCCGGGTCTGGAGGTGTTGCCGCCGGAGGTCAGCCGCTATTTTGTGCGCGTCAAGCCGAAGGTGCTGGACGAGTTTATCGCCAAAAATCATCTGGAGGCGCTGGACCGGGGCGAGGCGGAAGACGAGTTCGTCAACCAGAACAGTTTCGCCCTGAACCAGAAATATTACGCGGCACTGGGAGAGAAACGCGCCTTCGTGCTTTCGCACGGCCGCGACCTCATGATTCTCAAGGTGGTCGGGTTCGCCGAGGCGATCGTCAAATACTACAAGATCGAGGAACTCTGCGCGCACGAGTGGATCGCCCATCAGCGTTTCCCGACCAAGGGCCGTGTCTGGCACCCCGGCGGCGCGCATCCGTTTGCGGCCATTGACATGGCGCTCGTGCATAACGGCGACTTTGCCAATTACCATTCTGTCAGCGAGTATCTCAAGCAGCGCCACATCTATCCCCAGTTCCTCACCGACACGGAAGTCTCGGCCTTGCTCTTCGATCTGCTGAGCCGGACTTATCATTATCCGCTGGAGTATATCATTGAGGCGTTGGCGCCGACCACGGAATTGGACTTTGACCGTCTCGATCCTGAGAAGCAGAAAATTTACCGGGCGATTCAAGCCACCCACATTCACGGTTCGCCCGATGGCCCGTGGTTCTTCATCATCGCCCGCACGCTGGCTCGCCAGAAGCAATTCCAGTTGATGGGCATCACGGACACCGCGATGCTGCGGCCGCAAGTGTTCGCGTTCTGCGACGGCGAAGTCCAGGTGGGCTTGATTTGCTCGGAGAAACAGGCCATCGACGCCACCCTCTCCAGCCTGGCCAAAGAGGACCCGCGCATCTGCCCGGTGGCCGATCGATATTGGAATGCCCGCGGCGGCAGTTCCAACGATGGCGGGGCTTTCATTTTCAATCTGCAAAAGGACGCGGCCGGCCGGATGCGGATCACCTGCACCGACAAGTTCGGGAAAGTGGTTCCCATGCCGAAGGGAAACGAAGCTTGTGATTTCGCGCGGGAACCCCATCCCGAAGCGGAGAAAGCCGTCCAAACCTTCATCACCGAACACTTTGTTCCTGGTCAGGCGTGGTCGGTTTTCGAAGCGGTCCGCGGACAGGTGCCGGCCTGGAGTTTCGACGAACTCCGGTTCGCCTGCCGACAAATCGCCGGGCAAGCCAAGGACCCGGCCAAGACGGCGACCGCCATCGAGGTCCTCACGCTGCTGAATGACCGAAGATATTCCACCGGCGCCAAGAAACGCAGTCATGTGCTCCAGGTCATCCACAGCGAGCTGGACCGGTTGTTCCGTCAGTTGCCCAACCTCGGCGCGCCCGAGGCCCGGCAGAGCGCCTTCCGGCTGATTGATTTCGAGACCCGCCAGCACCTGAGGGAACCGCAAAACGGCGAAACCACCCTCGTCATTGACGCGGCCCATTTCCCGCCGGAAGGCGACGATTGCGACGCCGCCCTGCTGGTGGATGCCTACGCAAAGGGCTGGCGCCATTTCATCAGTTTCAGTTGCATCGGGCAGCGCTATCTGGGCTGCGGTCTGGGACCGGACACGGACGGCGTGACCATCGAGGTCTATGGCAGCAGCGGCGACTACCTTGCCTCCGGCATTGACGGTCTGGCGATCACTGTGCATGGCAATGCCCAGGACCAGTTGGGGCAGATCATCAAGCGGGGCAAGCTCGTCATTCATGGCGACGTGGGCCAGACCTTCATGTATGGCGCCAAGGGCGGCTCCGTCTATGTGCTGGGCAACGCCGCCGGCAGACCTTTGATCAACTCCGTCGGACGCCCCAAGGTGGTCATCAACGGCACCTGCCTCGATTTCCTGGCCGAGTCTTTCATGGCCGGCGATCCTCATCAGGGCGGCGGGTTCGTGATCTTGAACGGCGTCAAGTTGGACGAGGATGGAAAAATGGTCGCGCTGCCCGAGCCTTATCCCGGCAGCAACCTGTTCTCGCTGGCTTCGGGCGGAGCGATTTTTGTCCGCGACCCGCACCGCACCCTGGTCGAGGAACAGTTGAACGGCGGCAAGTTCGCCCGGCTCACGGACGCGGACTGGGAGTTGATCCTGCCGCACCTGGAAGAAAATGAGCGGCTGTTCGGCATCACCATCGAGCAACTCTTGACGGAAAAAGGGCGGAAGCGCCGGCCCGCGCAGGTGTATCGCAAGGTGATACCCGGCAGCGTCGCCGCCATCGTCGAGGATGAAACCGACGACGTGATGGCGGAAGCCGAAGCGGTGGCCGCCAAATAGCAAAAGGAAACCACGGTGATCACCATCAAGAAAAAGAAAACTGCTCCGGGCCTCAAGCACGCGGTCGAGCAGCTTTGCCACGTGGACCTGAGCGTCTGTTTCCAGTGCAAGAAGTGCTCCAGCGGCTGTGCGGTGGCCAAACTCACCAAGATCCGCCCGTCGGAGGTGATGCGGCGGCTGCATTTGGACGCCGGCCGGGAACTGTTGGAAAGCGATCTCATCTGGACCTGCGCCTCGTGTGGAACCTGTTCGGCGCGCTGCCCGATGGGGATTGATGTGGCGGCCGTCATGGACGCCTTGCGCCAACTGGCGATGGCCCGGGGAGCGTCCACGCCGGCTGGCAATGTGCCGTTGTTCAATCGGGCCTTCCTCAAGACGGTGGCCACGTTCGGCCGCACGTATGAACTCGGCATGGTCGCCGCTTACAAACTCGGCACCGGCAAGTTGATGGCCGACACGGAGAAGTTTCCCACGATGCTCAAGAAGGGGAAGCTCGCGCTGCTGCCTCCCCGCGGGGCCGACCGGAAAACCGTGGGCCGCATTTTCAAGCACGCTCAACAACACCAAGGACCCCAGGCATGAGGTATGCGTATTTTCCAGGTTGCTCGGCGGAGTCCACCGCCCGGGACATGCACCAGTCCACGCTGGCGGTGGCGCGTGCGTTGAACCTTGAGCTGGTGGAACCCAAAGGCTGGACGTGCTGCGGCGCGACTGCCGGCCACCAGACGGACCCCTTTCTGGCTGTCTCCCTGCCCGCCGCCAATCTGGCCAAAGTCCAGGACATGAAGCTGGACATGGTGGTCAACTGCGCCGCCTGCTTCAACCGGATGAAAGTCGCCAACCACGAAATCGCGGCGGATGCGGCCGTCCGCAAGCAGGTCGGCGCGGCGTTGGATCGTGATTATGATGGCTCGGTCAAAGTCCGGCATCTGCTCGAAGTGCTCCTCGACGATGTGGGCACGAAAGCTCTCGCGCGGGCCGCCAAGAGTTCCCTGGCCGGCCTCAAGGTGGCTTGTTATTACGGATGCCTGCTGGTGCGTCCGCCCAACATTTTGAAATTTGACGACCCGGAAAATCCGACCTGCCTGGACCGGCTGGTGACCGCGCTGGGCGGCCAGAGCCTGGAATGGCCCGGCAAGGTCGAATGCTGTGGCGGCGGTTTGTCGCTCTCGCGGACCGATGTGGTGGTCAACCTCTCGGAATCAATACTCGACATGGCCGTTCAGGCCGGGGCGGACTGCATCGCGGTCAGTTGCCCCATGTGCCAGGTCAATTTGGATTTGCGGCAGCAGGACATCAACAAACAGACCGGCAAGAACTATCAAATCCCGATCATTTACATCACGCAACTGATCGGGCTTTGTCTGGGTGTTGGCCCGGACGAACTCGGCTTCGAGAAACTGATGGTGCCGGCTTCCCGCGTTCTGGAAAAGGTGACAGCAAACCCTCATGAGTAAGTCCGACGACAAAAAGATTGGCGCAGTGCTTGTGCAGGGCGGCGGCATCGCCGGCGTGCAAGCCTCTTTGGACCTCGCCAACAGCGGGTTCAAGGTCTATCTCGTCGAGCGCGATGGGGCCATCGGCGGCATGATGGCTCATTTGGACAAGACTTTTCCGACCGGTGATTGCGCCACCTGCATCGTCTCCCCCAAACTTGTCGAATGCGCCCGCAACCTGAATGTCAAAATCCTGACGCTGTCGGAGCTGACGGACCTGCAGGGCACGCCGGGTCATTTCGAAGCGAAGGTGAAGAGGTTCCCGCGGTATGTGGACGAGGACAAATGCACCGGTTGCAGCCAATGCACGCAAGTTTGCCCCGTGGACGTGCCGGATGAATTCAACCGTTGTCTCGGCACCCGCAAGGGCATTGCCAAACTTTACGCGCAAGCGACGCCGAACATCTTCGGCATTCTCAAGCAGGGTCACGCGCCTTGCAAGGTGAAGTGCCCGGCCCGGGTCAACGTTCAGGGCTACGTCCAGCTCATCAAGAAGAAGGAATATCTCAAGGCGGTGAATCTGATCCGCCAGCGCAACCCGCTTTCCGCCATTTGCGGCCGGATCTGCACGCATCCTTGCGAATCGGTCTGCACGCGCGGCACTGCCGACGAGGCCGTCGCCATCCGGTTGTTGAAACGGTTTGCCTCCGATCAAGAGAGCGCGATGCTCGCCGCGGGCCAACTGACCCTGCCCGAGGAAAAGAAGCCCGCGCAGGACGCCAAAAAAGTGGCGGTCATCGGAGCCGGTCCCGCGGGCCTGACCGCGGCGGCGGACTTGGCGGACGCGGGTTTTGCGGTCACCGTGTATGAGTCGCAGGGCGCGGCGGGCGGCATGCTTCGCTGGGGCATTCCCGAATACCGGCTGCCGAAGAAAGTGTTGGACCACGAGGTCGAACTGATTCGCCGCAAGGGCGTCCAGTTCGTTTATAATTGCCGCGTCGGGCAGGACATTACTTTTCAGGCGCTGCGCGAGAAGAACGACGCGGTCATGATCTCCGCCGGCGCGCACAAGAGCCGCAAGCTCCGCATCGACGGCGAAGACAAGAAGGGTGTGTTGCACGGCGTCGAGTTTCTCCGCGAGGCGGCTTCCGCGCAAAAGCCGGCGGTCAAGGGCCGCGTCCTGGTCATTGGCGGCGGCAACGTCGCGGTGGATGTGGCCCGGACGGCCTTGCGCCTCGGCGCCCGGAGCGTCGAGATGGTTTCCCTCGAAGCGCGGCACGAGATGCCGGCCTACAAGGAGGAAATCGAAGCCACGCTGGCGGAGAACATCAAGATCCGCAATAGCTGGGGACCCAAACGCATCGTGGGCAACGGTTCCGTGACCGGCCTCGAACTCAAACGCTGCACCCGTGTTTTCGACGAGCAGAAACGGTTCAGTCCCGCGTTTGACGAGAACGATTTGACCACACTGGAAGCCGACCAGATCATCGTGGCCATCGGCCAGATGACGGACGAGCAGTTGGTCAGCCACATCCCGGTCGAGAACGCGCGCGGTTGTTTCAAGGCCGACCCGGTCACCGGGCAAACGTCCCTCGCCGGCGTGTTCGCGGGCGGCGACAATGCATCCGGCGCGGCCTCGGTCATAGACGCCGTCGCGGCGGGCAAACGCATCGCCGAATCCATCGAGCGTTATCTCAAGGGCAAGGATTTGCTGACCGACCGGTTTGAGAGCACCGTCCAGCCGATTCCGGAGGAAATGCTGCCCGCGACGGCGAAGCTCGAAAAGAAGAGCCGGCCCCGGCCGCAGGAATTGGCGCCGACCGACCGGCAGGGCAACTTCGACGAGGTCGAGAAAGGCCTGACCGAGGAACAAGCGTTGGCGGAGGCCGAGCGTTGCCTGAATTGCGCGCTTTGCTCGGAGTGCAATCGCTGCGCCGAGGCGTGCGAGCAGCACGCCATCAACCACGCGATGCGGGAGCAGACGGTCACCCTCGACGTGGGCGCGGTCATCCTGACGCCGGGGTTCAAGGAATTTGCC